>Ga0209389_1003071_pt1 | contig 13217 bp, 10 predicted proteins | sample CowpearedBW_FD_187526 | JGI IMG/M metagenome (GOLD analysis project Ga0209389, IMG submission 187526) | Root nodule microbial communities of legume samples collected from California, USA - Cow pea red BW (SPAdes) (version 2) | ecosystem: Host-associated > Plants > Roots > Nodule | place: USA... | reverse complement strand
AGTTGTAATTTAATTAAACCCATCACACATTCAGTATAATTCCTTTTAAAGCAACTTTTTTCTAGAGTGAGCCTCTCAAAATATAATTTACTTAGTAAAAATATTAGAAAAAAAATGAAAAAGATGTATTAAACATTTAAAAAACATATATCGAATAATATGAAAAAAAAAAGTGGATTAAAAACATAAAAGGAAGACGTAGGGAGAAGCATAACTTTTTGTTGGTCGAGAATGTCCGTTTCCTCAGACGGGTCCAGTGCATGCGAGTGAAAGGACACGTGAACACCTCCTTGTGCCACTCTTCACCACGTTGCATCTTCAAACCCCTTTTCATCAACACATCATCACCCTCACCTCTTCACACCGTCAAATCCAATCCTTTATATATATGCATGCATCTTTCACAATCATCACCTTTCTTCCAAAACCTTCTTTCCAACAATGGCTTCCTCTGAACAGAAATTCCCCCCTCAGCAGCAAAAAACACAGCCGGGCAAGGAACATCTCATGACTCCACCACCCCAATTCACCAGCCCCGACTACAAGCCGTCGAATAAACTCCAAGTAGACACACAAACAACCTTCTTTTGTACTAATTTTTTAGTTTAGAAAAGATGGTGCATGCATGCATGCACGTTGCGTTTTGTTTGTTTGGTGTCACCGCTCTTCATTCTGTGTAGAAAACTGGATTTTCTTTTTCAGGGGAAGGTTGCAGTAATTACCGGTGGTGATTCTGGGATTGGACGAGCAGTGTGTAACTTGTTTTCGCTAGAAGGTGCTACTGTGGCCTTCACATATGTGAAGGGGAGTGAGGACAAGGATGCAAAGGAGACCCTGGAGATGATAAAGAGGGCCAAGACTGCGGATGCCAAGGATCCAATAGCCATACCAACTGATTTGGGTTATGATGAGAATTGCAAGAGGGTGGTTGACGAGGTGGTGAGTGCTTTTGGTCGCATAGACATTCTGATCAACAATGCAGCTGAGCAATACGAGTGTGGAACTGTGGAGGAGATAGATGAGCCTAGGCTTGAGAGGGTCTTTCGAACCAATATCTTTGGCTATTTCTTCATGGCCAGGTAAAATCGTGAATCGTGAATGATATATATGTGATAGAAAACATTGAATGATGTGGTTTTGTTATATATGTAGGCATGCTTTGAAGCACATGAAGGAGGGAAGCAGCATAATCAACACGACTTCAGTGAATGCATACAAGGGGAATGCGAAACTTCTGGATTACACTTCAACTAAGGGAGCAATTGTGGCCTTTACGAGGGGACTATCCCTTCAGCTGGTTAGCAAGGGAATTCGGGTAAATGGGGTTGCTCCAGGACCCATTTGGACTCCATTGATACCAGCATCTTTCAAGGAGGAAGAAACTGCAGAATTTGGAGGTGAAGTTCCCATGAAGAGAGCTGGTCAACCTATTGAGGTTGCACCATCTTTTGTTTTTCTTGCTTCCAACGCGTGCTCCTCTTACATAACTGGACAAGTCCTTCACCCCAATGGTAACACTGCTTATGCTTATATTTCAAAGCTATGGACTTTATATGGACTTTATATAGTACTCTACACTCTGGTTGACTTACTGATTAACATGGCATGTGCTTTTTCAGGTGGAACCATTGTCAATGGTTAAACTGCATCAGTGATACTCTAATGAAGTACGGTGTAACGTTTTTGTGTGAATCAGCTTCTCTCTTCACTGGTGAAGGTGGGGATGTTATCTACTTTTGAATGTAGAAGCTAGCCGAATAAAATAAGTCTTTGTAGCGAAATATGAATAGTAAAATCATGCAATAAAGTTCTGTATGCGTTAAGCTGTACATGTGTCTGGTTATGGAGATGCGTGTTGCATTCTACTTAATCGAGTTTAACCAATAACTACGAAAAGATATCAAAGGTTCCATAGCCACAGAAATGAATGGTAATCGAACTTCATCAGAAGGGGAGAGAAATATCCTATTCTGAGAATACAAAAAATAAAAAAATAAAAGGTCATAAAATGGACACTCACAGCAAATCCAAGCATTAACACGCCTAGCTCTCCCTCTTCGAATTCGACATTATTTCATTATACTATACGTTAATATTAGTTTTTATTTAATTCACAGCTTTTCGGTCTAATCACTATCAGCATTCCAAAAAATATTCCGTTTTACTTGGCTTATACTTGATTCCAAGCTGAGTAGTGCCTTTCTGGTACCTAAGATCATGTATGGATGAAGTGTGTGTGGTAAAGTAAAGTTCCAATTAAACTTCACATTTGATGACATGCCAGCCAAATTCAAGAAGAGAAGGGAGAAGTGTTGGTGTGTGATAAATGGATGTTGCTCTCCACGTGTGGATGTGAGGTTCCCATAAAGCTTATTTCTCTGAGGCTGACACAGCTGAATATCAAATGCATCAACAACTAATTATTTGTTAACATAATATAGTATAGTACTATTGAGGTACTACAATCAATTTCAATTTGCTTTCATAGCCAAGCAGCATAAGCAGACTGGTATGACTTAAGGAATGATTGAACTTAATAACATCCGAAAGAAACAAGACTGACTTAAGGAATGATTGAACTTAATAACATCCGAAAGAAACAAGACTCTGATAAGCATGAATTTCCTTTACGCAGTTTCCCTCCTTACATTCCAGCTTTGACATTAGTATGCATACTCAAAGCATCTGCAAAAGATGGGAAGCATATTATTGCGCATAAACCTAAGAATGTATGTGTAGACACAGAAATAAACAGAAAGCATCTAGTATATATCTGACTTCATTTTTTGTTCAAACAAGCACATAAAAAGGAGGAACTAAAATGTGACGGCACAGAGATCTCAAAGCTTCTATACATTTGTTTTTCCCGGTTAAGGTAAAAATATAGAACTTACATCTATATCAGTAACTGATGCTCTCTGTTATGCAGCTTTCTGTTCTTTGATGCTAGGATAAAGATTCTCAACAAGGTGAAGCAAAAATTTATCTGCACCATGTCTGGCCACCAGAGAAATTGATAGGGGAAGATCATTATACATCCCTAGTGGTATGCTTACCTACACAATGTCAGGAAATACATCATTGTTATAACATTCTGACATACATTCTGATATGCAGTTTAATTGATTGAGGAAAATATGAGTCCAAGTGCTCATAAACACTAGAGAGAGGGAAAACCTGGCAAAATCCAGATACTCCAGCAATGGACAGCAGGCTAAAAGCCCTTGCACGAAAGATTTCTAATTCAGACGCATTTGTTTGGAGTTTTGGGGGAGGCCCTGGAACTGTGGGGATCATGAGAACACCAAAATCCTGAAATTTTTTAACACAGTATTATAGTAACTTATACAAAAGGCAAGCTTCCAAAAATAAATGTGTTGCTTAATGACTACACTCCTTTATTTTTACAAAAGAGAGTTGGAGGGAGAATCTATGATCTTCATCGTTGAATTAATTGTTTCCAAAACAAACACATTCAAGCTAGATAATAAAAAGTAAAAGTACAGAGTAATTCTTACTTCTGACAAATGAAAAGTTTTGCTGAAAAAAATGTTTAGCCCAGAAGGGTCTCAAATAGTATTTCAAAAGCAAAATTGATCTATGATTTATAACAAGCATGTTTGAAATTACTTCCCAATGGGCAAAAAGTAAAGGAGGCTTCCATTTTTTAAGACTTAAAGAGAGAATCTATGCCACACACACAAACATATTTCATGTTCATATGTTGAAATACGCTGTTTATCAGTAAATTATGAGGATTCCAAATATCGTGCTATGGTCTGTGTGCATGCCTCGTGAGTCAAAGAGAAAGAATACCCCAAGAAGAGCCGCAAGGGCATCGTGCAGTTCTCTTTTTACTGAATAACAGGTATCAATGTTCTCCCCTGTTGTCTTTAGGGCATCTGATACACGTTCTGAGATTCCAGGACCTAAATCTGGGTTGACCGCTGTGATCCATTCACCATGGTTATTCTTGAACTCATAGCTACATTACAAGTTAAAAATAAAGCTACAATCAAGTTTCAATCTAAGGCAACCCACAATCCGCTAGAAAATTACAATTATCTTTACTGAAGACTAGGGATTGATGGTCAGCTATACCTTTGAAGTAACCGCATGGCACTTGAAACTGCAGACAGTGATGGAATGTTAAATATTTGGTCTGTATTCTCTTCACTCATGAAATGTTTCAAACTTGGAACATTGGTCTTCACATAGTCTCCAAGGATTTCCTGCTTTATTACATCCCCTGCAATAGTGGATACAACAAAAAACCTTCTCACTTAGTAAAATAAACTTTCCCAAAATGCATATTATACATCATTAGTGGGATCAAACCACAAATAGATTTACAACTAAATTAAAAGGGGTAGAAGAATTCCTATCATTGGAATCTTTTGTTTTATAATTAACAATCAATAACATTGAATTGACAGCAACGGATCTATCGGATCATTCACCTCCATAAAACTTCTCTATTGCTTTCACGACAGTTTGTGTAGCTACATCATATGGAATGAATGAAAGCTGGAAACAGTCCTCTGCAATGATGAAGCAAGAAGGTCTAGCTGGTGCTACATCTGGCAATTGTAGAATTACACCGCCTACTTTGCTCAAAAGCATTGGATCCCTGGCAAACCATCCTAGATGTAAAGATGAGGAACAAGAAAATGAGTACCGAGAAGAAGTGCTCAACAGCTAGTGGAGCTATAATTTCAACACCACTACTTGACATCATATCAATAGGAGTTGAAATGTAGAAAAGGGAAAATTCAAACATAAAGTTTGGAGGAAAAAATTCATAGCTAACTTCGTATTGCTAAATATCATGAATACCTTTTAACCAGATAACTAGAGAAAAACAAGTACTAGAACCGTGAGGTAAAGGTTTTACATAAATTGTTATGTAAATTTCAGAGCACTGGATTGAAGAAAGAAACTTATTCATCGTAAACTTTAAGAGAAACTGATAACTAACTCCCCTAGAGACTATCTAATCACAATTTCATCATGATACGTTTAGGCTTTAAAACAAAAATTATGAAATGTAGAGATTTAACAGTCATCAAGTTACTGGATTATTACCCACAGTGTCAAAACTTTGTGCCATAGGGATAACTCCTGATACTGGAATAACACCATGAGAAGGACGAAAACCAAAAATCCCACAATATGATGCGGGCACTCTTACACTTCCTCCGGTATCAGTTCCTATGATTGAAAAGAGCACTTCAAATAATTAATCAAATGAAGCCAAAATGAAACTCAACGGAAAATAGGAATAGCTCACAGTTGATGAAAATGTAACAGCACTTGAAATTATTAACAAAATGTTGACAAAAATAACCGATGGAAGGGAAGAATAAATGACCTAATGAGAAATCAACAAGCTTTGCACCAACTGCAACGGCAGAACCACTAGAGGATCCTCCAGGAACCCGGTCTGCTGCACAAGGATTTCTAGGCGTGCCATAATGTATATTCTCCCCGTTTATACTGCCACGCACGAAAGAGCAGTGAATCATGTGACTAGCAGAAATATGGTGTTCAAAATATGCACATATCCGAGACAAAAAAATACAAATTATCAGTCATTTTTTATAAGGTGAAAGCTCAATCAAAATGAGCAGAAGTGAGAAAGCTAAGAAAGCTCAATCCATTTAAATGAAGTGCAACCTTACTTGCGTACTTTTGAGACATCTTAATTATTGGGAACCTTGTCCTTTCCGTATGATCTACATAGTGACTGAAAGCTAAGAAAGTTATATTTCTTCCAACTCTAAGATTTATCCTAAAATATCACAGTTTACACGAAAATGATAGATAATAGTCACTCTTTGAACATTAAATTTCCATATAGTCACAAAAAGAAAGTAATTTTCTTTTTAGAAAATGACATAAGACCCTTATAATTTAAGTGTCCAGATCTCTAGTTGCATAGACAAGAGTCATTTTCTTCTCTAACCATCAGGTTAAGTTTTCTCTCGTAATTAAGAGAAAGTGAAAATTCTGTTATTTGATATTTTCACCGTAGCAACTCTTCTTTCTATTGAATAAAAGAATTTGCAGTACTGATTCTAAAATCGAAGAGACTAATCATCTTCCAAAAGTTGGCCAGTGCCCAACAAATTTTCACCTAATTTTATCGTATATAGTATTATGAATCACCTTACCTCTTACTTTGTTGTAACTCCAATGCTTTCTATGTCTTTCATGCCAACATACTTTCCATTGCCTAATTTAAGTTTTGAGGAAAATGAAGAATCTATGTTAACAAAAACTTTTCTATCTTTGGTTATGTGATTGTTGCAGCCCCCAAATACCATAATCTCTTATGCTCTTGAGTTGTTTTTTGAGAAGCAAAGATCACGCTTCATTCACCATTTTATGCTTCTGCAAATGAATCGTGATGGTGATCGTCAAAGTGACATGATTGCTCTTTTCTTACAAATTCCATACCATTTTATGCTGCTACAGTTATAATTTCCAAAGTGACATGTTATGCTTCTACAATGTTATAAGAGATTCCATACCATTTTATTCTTCTACAATTATAATTGTGACATGATTGTTGAGATAAGCCATACCATTTTAAGGCCACAATTTTACAAAGTGAAAAGTGACACCAAAGTCACAGGTCACCACTGTACAAGTCACCACTTGTGCTTTGTCCCATTGTGACTGTGTTAAAAAAGACAAGCCATAGATTCCATACTAACCATTATGTTAGTATTGTGATTTATGACATGGTTGTTATAACGACAGTTTCTTTACAAGCATAACATTTTGGACTGTCTTTATTCCAATAATATTTTTTTTTTTTATGATTGTTCTTCTTACATAGTCCACACATTTGCTTGATCTCCAATATTTTCTCTTCTGCCATAATAGTTTCTTCCTCTTCCAAATTCGTCACCCATATCTCAGTTCATTTCTTTTGAGATGATACAATGAGTTTTGGTTGAAACATGCTTCACACCTATGAATCTTTCGAATTCTTGTTAAAAAGTTTCTCATGTTTCCTTTGCTTTTTTTTTTTCTCTTACGATCTTTGGAAATATAGCTAGTGAGACTCTCTCAATCATCCCAAAAAAACTCTAGCATACGTGATTTCCTTCTTCTTCAATGTTGCATGTTTTATACCCAATTGATATTAGATTAAAAGGATCTGCAGCTCCGGTACCCCTCTATTGGTGGTATGCAGAAGAGATGTTGAAATCTAATATTCAACGAACTAAGTTTTGTGGTGAATGCTATAAAAGTTACATGTATAAAGAATAATATAAATATTACTGAATACTCCTAAAAGGTTTTCATGAAGCATTCAATTTCCACTAAGTAGGCACATCATTCAATATTGTTTGGAACTATAGAATAGAACCCTATGGGTTTTGGAATAAGCCAAAATATGAGCAAAGAAAACCAAACCTGTAAGCCATTTCATCCATGACAGTTTTACCGACACAAGTGGCACCTGCTCCGAGTAGAGCCAAAACTGTTGGAGCAGTAGAAGTGGCCACGGGATGTGTCCTTGCCCAGTCAGGGTTTCCGAAGCCGGTCACATATCCTTCCACGTCAAATCTGTTCCACACAAACACCTCCTTCAAGTTCAACTTGCAGAAGCATTATCAAAGTCTAGCTGACTTAGGCGTCAGCAAAAGTGGAATTTTCACTACAGAAATGTTGTGGCTCGAAAGGAAAAATACATACATATCTTTGATAGCGAAGGTGAGTGAATTGAGGGGTACATCAGGAGCAGAATTTGGTGGTAAAGTGAATTTCTCCATGAATGCCCCGTAGTCATCTGAAGCTGTCTCCATTCCTGTTGTAAAGTTCCTCTCTCACGTTTACAAACCGCTAATGGATATGGTGATGCTAGTAGATATAACAATGACTGAAGAGCATCTCAAGTAAGAATAAATTTCATAGCATTGTGTTTTACTTCTACGATCCTTGTAAAGATAAGGTTAAACTTTGATTGGCCAATCCAAATATCAGCCACATTTGTTTTCTACTAACCTACCATTTAATATATTTCATTTTCCACACCATTCTCATTTTCTTGAAGTCCTTGTCCACTTTTGCTACTTTTAAGTTTAAAAAACGTTTTATTTTTCACTTCTGGCATCATTCATTCATTTGTACTATTATCCTTCATAGTTTTTAGTTTTTCCAACATGAGATTTTTCTTCAACCTACGCGCACCTTATTCACTTCATATTAAATTTCTCGCACCATTTATTCGTGTTGATTCATTTATGTACTCCTATCGATCATACTTTTCTTAATGTTTCCCGCAGTCAGCTTTTCTGATTTAAACTTAGTTAGAGAAAGTTGTGATTCTAATTATTAGAATCAATATCAGAGATATTATGTCAATATAATATTATTCCAATATCTCTGATATTTTGTCCCGTGTGTGCAGCCATCATTATCAATTATTTTATGTATTATTTATTGTATTCAATGATGACTTTATTATAGAGATTATTATTGTACTATATTGTGTTTATATAAACACAACATCCATCTGCAATACAAATACACAGATTTGCATGACAATATTCCTCCATTTTATCTTTCTTGGTTTCAGAGCTCTTAAACTTGAAGGCTCTCAATCCAATCATGTCTTCTGCAACCAACACAAATCACAAAAATGACTAACACACAACTGGTTCTGTCAGGTTGGACAAAGATAACTATCTCCTATGGAAGTCATAAGTTTTTCCATTGATAAGAGGTTGCAAACTTGATGGCTACATACTAGGAATAAAAGAATGCCCAGAACCGTTTGTCACTACAAGTGACAAAACTCAGAAAACCAATACTAACTACGAAGAGTGGATTGCACAAGATCAAGCTCTCCTAGGGTGGCTAAGGAATTCAATGGCCATTGATATTGCAACACAGTTGCTGCACTGTGAAACCTCTAAGGAACTTTGGGATGAAGCCCAAAGCCTAGCAGGTGCAAACACAAAATCATGGACAATCTACCTCAAGTCAGAATTTCACAACACTCGCAAAGGAGAAATGAAGATAGATCAATATCTTCTCAAAATGAAGAACTTGGCAGATAAATTAAAGGTGGCAGGATCACCAATCTCCAACTTAGATTTGATAATTCAAACACTAAATAAATGGATGCTGATTACAATCCGGTGGTGGTCAAATTATCTGATCAAATCAATCTTAGTTGGGTTGATCTACAAGTCCAACTATTGGCTTTTGAAAGCATAATAGAACAACTGAACTGTTTCAATAACCTTTCAATGAATACTTCAGCAAACCTTGCAACCCAAACTGATTTCAGAAGCAACAAATTAGGGACACAAGGTAATTGGAGGGGGTCTAACTTTAAAGGAGGTAGAGAAAGAGGTAGATCTAAATCAATATGTCAGGTATGTAACAAGATCAGACACATAGCAATGAATTGCTTTTATCGTTATGATAAGTCATACACATGTTCAAATCATAATGTTGAAAATAACAAGAGAGAAAATCACAGTGCTTTCATAGCCTCTCCCTACCACAATCAGGGCTATGAATGGTACTTTGATAGTGGAGCTAGCAATCATGTGACCCATCAAAATGAGAAACTTCAAGATCTCAACGAAAACAATGGTACGACTTCTTCTCTCTTAGTTGGAAATGGTGAAAGATTGAAAATATTGGCCTCAGGCACAACCACATTGAATAACCTCAACTTGCATAATGTTCTATATGTTTCAGAAATAATAAAAAAATTGTTGAGTGTGTCTAATCTAACTGCAGACAATAACGCTCTTGTTAAATTTGATGCAAACTATTGTTATGTGAAGGACAAATTGACAGGGAAAATACTACTAAGAGAGAAACTTAGAGATGGATTATACCAACTTTCAAATGTCAACTCTCAAGTCAATAAAGATCCATGTGTCTACATATCGCTAAAGGAGAATTGGCATAGAAAGCTTGGACACCCCAACAATAAAGTCTTAGAAAAGGTGCTGAAGAATTGCAATGTCAAGACATCATCACATGATCAATTTTCATTTTATGAAGCTTGTCAATTTGGAAAACTTCACTTGTTACAGTTTAAATCATCTTCCTCTCATGCTAAGGAACATTTAGAGTTGATTCACAGTGATGTATGGGGACCTGCCCCAATTTTATCTCCCTTTAATTTTCAGTACTATGTTCTTATCATTAATGATTACAACAGATTCACTTGGACTTTTCCTTTAAAACAAAAATCAGAAACAATACATGCTTTCAATCAATTCAAAAGCCTGGTTGAAAAACAATTTAATAAGATAAAAGCTCTTCAATGTGACGGTGGAGGTGAGTTTAAACCTATCCAGAAAATAGCCATTGAATCGGGAATTCATTTTAGAATGTCTTGCCTGTATACCTCTCAACAAAATGGTAGAGCTGAAAGGAAACACAGACATGTGACTGAAGTAGGGCTCACACTTTTGGCACAGGCTAAAATGCCTTTACACTACTGGTGGGAAGCTTTCTTTACCTCAGTTTATCTCATCAACAGATTGCCTTCATCAGTTAACCCAAATGAAAGTCCTTTTTCATTGTTATTTGAAAAGAAACCTGATTATCATGCTCTAAAGTCATTCGGTTGTGCCTGCTATCCTTGCCTTAAACCATATAATCAACACAAACTTCAATTCCACACTACACAGTGTGTATTCTTGGGATACAACAACTCTCACAAGGGTTATAAGTGCCTCAACTCTCATGGCATAATTTTCATCTCGAGACATGTGGTCTTTAATGAGAATCACTTTCCTTTCCATGATGGATTTCTTGACACAAGAAATTCATTAAAAACACTGACTGGAACAATCCATATTATTCTTCCTTCTTGTCCTACAGGTACCATTACAAGCCACACAGTTGAATCAACTCACATGGAGGTAAATCATTAAGAAGGTGACTTAGTTTCCAATGAAGAGCAACCAACTCTCGGTGACTTAGCTGTCAATGATGATCAACCAACGCTCAATGATATCTCTATTCATGTAGATGAGGCAACCTCACATGTAAATGACACACCAGAAGAAAATAACCAACAGACTCAGCAGGACAACACGCACTGGATGCAAACCAGAAGCAAGACAGGGATCTACAAGCCAAAACTTCCCTATATATGGCTGTTAGAAACAGACACGGAAGACAAGGAACCAAAAAATGTTAATGAAGCTCTACTCAGTCCAAAATGGAAAGTAGCCATGGATGCAAAATTCAAAGCTCTAGCAGCTAATCATACGTGGACTTTGGTACCATTTCATGGTAGAATAACATCATAGACTCCAAGTGGGTCTTTAAAACTAAATACAAGGCAGATGGCTCAATTGAACGAAGGAAAGAAAGATTGGTTGCCAAAGATTTTCAACAAACTGCGGGTCTCGACTATGATGAAACCTTTAGTTCAGTGGTCAAGTTCAGCACGGTAAGAATTGTCCTATCCATTGCAGTACATTTAAATTAGGAGGTTAGACAATTAGATATAAATAATGCATTCTTGAATGACAATCTTAAAGAAAATGTGTTCATGCATCAACCTGAAGGATATATAGATTCAACCAAGCCTGGTCACATATGCAAATTAAACAAGGCAATTTACAGACTGAAGCAAGCCCCAAGGGCTTGGTATGACAAGTTGAAAGATACTTTATTGAGATGGGGCTTCCAAAACACCAAGAGTGATTCGTCATTATTTGTTCTTAGAGAAAATGGTCATATCATACTCCTTCTCATATATGTTGATGACATAATAATTACAGGGAACAACAATAAGTCTTTAGAGACTTTCATTACTCGATTAAACATTGCTTTCTCTCTCAAAGACTTTGGCCTTCTACACTACTTCTTGGGAATTGAAGTACACGGAGATGTTGGTAGAATGTACCTTAAACAAACAAAGTACATTAGAGATCTACTCAAGAAGTTTAATATGGAAAAAAGCTTCATCTTGCCCTACACCAATGGTAACAGGGAAACAATTCATTGCTAAAGGTTAACTTATTGCTAACCCTACACTATACAGACAAGCTATAGGTGCATTACAATATCTGACCAACACTCGACTAGACATAACATTTTATGTCAACAAAGTCAGCCAATATATGAGTTCCCCAACCATGGATCACTGGCAAGGAATAAAAAGAATATTGAGATATCACCATGGCACAACAAATTAACAAATTTTTGTCTCCATATCAAACCCTCAACCGATCTTGATATAGCTGGATTGGGCCACTAGCATAGATGATAGGAAATCCATAGCAGGGCAGTGTATTTTCCTTGGAGAGACATTAATCTCATAGGCCTCAAGAAAACAAAAAGTGGTGTCATGATGAAGTATTGAGTTAGAATACAGAGCTTTAGCTGACCTGACAGCAGAAGTAACTTGGATCAGATCACTTCTAGATGAGTTGAAATTTCCTATGCCTAGAAAGCCGATTTTGTGGTGTGATAACTTGAGTGCTAAGGCACAGGCATCCAATCCAGTGATGCATGCTCGGTCTAAACATATTGAGATAGATATTCACTACATTTGTGATCAAGTGCTTCAGAATCAAGTCACAATAGCCTATGTGCCCACAGCAGATCAAATTACAAATTGTTTAACCAAACCTCTCACACATACAAGGTTCAACATATTAAAAGACAAACTTAGGATAACTAAGTCACCTCAGTTTGAGAGAGGGAGTTAGAGAAAGTTGTGATTCTAATTATTAGAATCAATACCAGAGATATTATGTCAATATAATATTATTCCAATATCCCTAATATTTTGTCCGTGTGTGTGCAACCATCATTATCAATTATTTCATGTATTATTATTGTATTCAATGATGACTTTATTACAGAGAGTATGATTGTACTATATTATGTTTATATAAACACAACATACATATGCAATACAAATACACGGCAATATTCCTCCACTTTATCTTTCTGTTTTATTGATTTATGTTGTGTCGCACATTGGAGATGACTACACGTTTCACACCCCATTGGGTAACACCCCATATGATACATTAAACCAAATAATCAAGTGTGTACATGCTTTCTTTCTTTATTAATTTTTGAAAGTGAGCAAATGTTGTTAGCTTATAATTGCTTAAAGAATCAAGCTTTTAACATGCTGGAAAAGGAGCCTCCCCTGTTTTGTTACAACTGCATAAAATTAGACTATGGAAATTGTTATATTAACA
>Ga0209389_1003069_pt1 | contig 13219 bp, 5 predicted proteins | sample CowpearedBW_FD_187526 | JGI IMG/M metagenome (GOLD analysis project Ga0209389, IMG submission 187526) | Root nodule microbial communities of legume samples collected from California, USA - Cow pea red BW (SPAdes) (version 2) | ecosystem: Host-associated > Plants > Roots > Nodule | place: USA... | reverse complement strand
TAAAACTTGTTCAACAATTCACAAAAAACGTTTTGGCCAATACTTAAAAGGAATTGGTGTATTACAATTTAAAAATTTTCATCTTTTGGTAACACTTTTTCATTACTCAAAGGGTATCGATGTTCTTAAATTTGAACAATTTCATCTTTCGGTAAAGCTTTTTTCATCTTTTGGTAACACTTTTGAAATTCATTTTACCTTTTTCACTATTGACAATTTAAATGACTCATGTTGTATATAAAAATTGTTCAACATTTCAAAAGAAACACGTTCGGAATTACTCAGAGGGGATCGTTGTTTTCAAATTTGACAAATTTCATCTTTTGGTAAAGGTTTTCTTCATTTTTCTCACCCTTTTCACCGTGTACAATTTAAATAACTCATGTTTTATATATGAAATTTTTTGCAAATTGCACCAAAAATGCTTTGGCCGTTACTCAAAGGGAATTTGTGTTTTTAAATTTGAAAATTTTCATCTTTTGGTAACACGTTTTTAGTTTTTTTTACCCTTTTAACCGTTTACAATTTCAAAGACTCATATGTTATATATAAAATTTGGTCAATATTTCATAATAAACACGTTGGTCACTAGGCAAATGGAATCGGTGTTTTTAAATCTGAAAATTTTCATCTTTTGGGTAAGCATTTTTCATTTTTTTACCATTTCCACTGTTTATAATTTAAATAATTCATATTATATATATAAAAATTGTTCAACATTTCAAATAAAACATTTTGGCCAATACTTAAAGGGAATTGATGTATTACAATTTGAAAATTGTCATCTTTTGGTAACACTTTTTTAATTTTTTTTACCAATTTGACCGTTTACAATTTAAATGATTCATATTTTATATATAAAAATTGTTCAACATTTCGAATAAAACACGTTGGCCAATACTCAGAGGCAATTGGTGTTTTTAAATTTTAAAAATTTCAACTTTTCGTAACGCTTTTTTCATATTTTTACCATTTTCACCGTTTACAGTTTAAGTAATTTATATTTTTTATAAGAAAATTATTCAAAATTTTAAAAAAAGACGTTGACAATATTAAAAGGGAACTAGTGTATTACAATTTGAAAATTTTTATCTTTTGGTAACACCTTTTTAATTTTTTTTACCCTTTTCACTGTTTACAATTTAAATGACTCATGTGTTATATATAAAAATTGTTCAACTTTTGAAAAGAAACACGTTAGGCAATACTCAGACGAGATTGGTGTTTTTAAATTTTAAAAATTTCATCTTTTGGGAACACTTTTTTCATTCATTTTACCACTTTCACTGTTTACAATTTGCATAATTCATATTTTATATATAAAAATGGTTTACCATTTCAAAAGAATCACGTTGGGAAATATTTAGAGGGGATTGGTGTTTTTAAATTTCAAAATTTCATCTTTTGGTAACGCTTTTTTCATTTTTTTTACCGTTTTCACCATTTACAATTTAAATCATTCATATTTCATATATGAACTTTGTAGAAAATTTCAAAAGAACATCTTTTGCAGTTACTCAAAGGGAATTGGTGTTTTTAAATTTAAAAAATTTCATTGTTTGGGTACGTTTTTATTTTTTTTACCCTTTTTATTGTTTACAATTTAAATGATTTATATTTTATATATAAAAAAGGTTAACCATTTCGTAAGATACATGTTGGGTATTACTTAGAGGGCATTGGTGTTTTTAAATTTGAAAAATTTCATCTTTTGGTAAAACCTTTTTAATTTTTTTTACCCTTTTGATCGTTTACAATTTAAACTATTCATATTTTATATATAAAAATGGTTCAACATTTCAAAAGAAACATGATAGGTATTCCATAGAGGGCATTTGTGGTTTTAAATTGGAAAATTTTCATCTTTTGGTAGCACTTTTTTAATTTTTTTTACCCTTTTGACCACTTACAATTTAAATGATTCATATTTTATATATAAAAATTCTTCAACATTTCAAATAAAACACATTGGTTAATGCTCAGAGGGTATCGTTGTTTTGAATTTAAAAAACTTCATCTTTTGGTAACACTTTTTTAATTCTTTTTACCCTTTTTGTTTACAATTTAAATAACTCATATGTTATATATAACAATTGTTCAACATTTCATCAGAAACACGTTGGGCAATACTCAGAGGAGATTGGTGTTTTTAAATTTAAAAAATTTCATCTTTTGGTAACACTTTTTTCATTCGTTTTACCACTTTCAACGTTTACAATTTACATAATTCATATTTTATATATAAATATGGTTGACAAATTCAAAAGGAACACGTTGGGCAATACTTAGAGTAGATTGATGTCTTTAAATATGAAAAGTTTCCTCTTTTGTAACACTGTTTTCATTTTTTTGTTACCTTTTTAACCGTTTATAATTTAAATAATTCATATGTTATAAGTGAACTTTTTTTAAAAATTTGAAAAGAATCACTGTTGTAGTTACTCTAAGGGAATTGGTGTTTTTAAACTTAAAAACTTCATCTTTTGGTAACACTTTTTTAATTTTTTTTACCTTTTGACCATTTAGAATTTAAAAGACTCATTTTTATATATAAAAATTGTTCAACATTTTAAATAAAACACGTTGGCCAATACTCAGAGGGGATTGGTAATTTTAAATTTAAAAAACTTCATCTTTTCGTAACACTTTTTTAATTTTAATGGCTCATATGTTATATATAAAAGTTGTTCAACATTTATAAGAAACACGTTAGGCAATACTCAGACGAGATTGGTGTTTTAAAATTTTAAAAATCTTATCTTTTGGTGAAGCTTTTTTCATTTTTTTTACCATTTTCACCGTTTACAATTTAAAAAGTTCATATTTTTTTATAAGAAAATTATTCAAAATTTAAAAAAAAGACGTTGGCCAATAGTCAAAGGCAACTGGTGTATTACAATTTGAAAATTTTCATCTTTTGGTAACACTTTTTAAATTTTTTTTACCCTTTTCACCGTTTAAAATTTAAATGACTCATATGTTCTATATAAAAATTGTTCAACATTTTATAAGAAACACGTTAGGCATTACATAGAAGAGATTGCTGTTTTTAAATTTTAAAAATTTCATTTTTTGGTAATACTTTCTTCATTCATTTTACCACTTTCACCCTGTACAATTTACATAATTCATATTTTATATATAAAAATGGTTGACCATTTCAAAAGAATCACATTGCGAAATACTTAGAGGGGATTGGTGTTTTTAAATTTAAAAATTTCATCTTTTGGTAACGCTTTTGTCATTTTTTTTACCGTTTTCACCATTTACAATTTAAATCATTCATATTTCATATATGAACTTTTTAGAAAATTTGAAAAGAACATCTTTTGTAGTTACTCAAAGGGAATTGGTGTTTTTAAATTTCAAAAATTTCATCGTTTGGGTACTTTTTAATTTTTTTTACCCTTTTTATTCTTTACAATTTAAATGATTTATATTTTATATATAAAAAAAGTTCAACATTTCGTAAGATACATGTTGGATATTACTTATAGGGCATTGGTGTTTTTAAATTTGAAAAATTTCATCTTTTGGAAAAACGTTTTTAATTTTTTACCCTTTTGATCGTTTACAATTTAAACGATTCATATTTTATATATAAAAATGGTTCAACATTTCAGAAGAAACATGATACATATTCCGTTGAGGGCATTGGTGGTTTAAAATTTGAAAAATTTCATATTTTGGTAACACTTCTTTAATTTTTTTTACTCTTTTGACCATTTACAATTTAAATGATTCATATTTTATATATAAAAATTCTTCAACATTTCAAATAAAACTTCATCTTTTGAAATTTAAAATTTAAAAACCTTCATCTTTTGGTAACACTTTTTTAATTCTTTTTACCCTTTTTGTTTACAATTTAAAATATGTGTTGGTGTTTTTAAATTGGGCAATACTCAGAGGAGATTGGTGTTTTTAAATTTAAAATATTTCATCTTTTGGTAATGCTTTTTTCATTAGTTTTACCACTTTCAACGTTTACAATTTACATAATTCATATTTTATATGTAAATATGGTTGACAAATTCAAAAGAAACATGTTTCATTTTTTTGACCTTTTTCACCGTTTAAAATTTAAATAATTCTTATGTTATAAGTGAACGTTTTTCAAAATTTCAAAAGAATCACTTTTGTAGTTACTCAAAGGGAATTAGTGTTTTTAAATTTCAAAAAATTCATCTTTTGGTAACACTTTTTTAATTTTTTTACCCTTTTCATTGTTTACAATTTAAATTATTCATATTTTTATATAAAAATGGTTCAACATTTCATAAGAAACATGTTGGGTATTACTTAGAGGCATTGGTGTTTTTAAACTTTTAGTAACACTTTTTTAGTAACATCTTTCAGTAACACTTTTTTAATTATTTTTCCTATTTTGACCATTTACAATTGAAATGACTCATATTTTATATATAAAAATTGTTCAACATTTCAGATAAAACACGTTCACCAATACTCAGAGGGGATTGGTATTTTTAAATTTAAAAGACTTAATATTTTGGTAGCACTTTTTTAATTTTTTTACCCTTTTCATTCTTTATAATTTAATTACTCATATGTTATATATAAGAATTATTCAACATTTCATAAGAAACACATTAGGCAATACTCAGAGGAGATTGGTGTTTTTAAATTTTAAAACTTTCATCTTTTGGTAACGCTTTTTTAATTTTTTTTACCATTTTTATATTTTACAATTTAAATTATTCATATTTTATATATAAAAATGATTCAACATTTCAAAAGAAACATGTAGGGTATTACTTAGAGGGCATTAGTGTTTTTAAATTTGAAAAATTTCATCTTTTGGTTATTTCAAAAAATTTCAAAAAAAACACTTTTTCAATTTTTTTTACCCTTATGACTATTTACAATTTAAATGATTCATATTTTTTATAAGAAAATTGTTCAAAATTTCAAAAAAAGACGTTGGCCAATACTCAAAGGGAACTGGTGTATTAAAATTTGAAAACATTTATCTTTTACCAACACTTTTTTAAGTTTTTTTAACCCTTTTAACCCTTTATAATTTAATATGTTATGTATAAAAACTTTACCGTTTACATTTTAAATAATTCATATTTTATTTGTGAACTTTTTTCAAAATTTCAAAATAATAACTTTTACAGTTACTCAAAGGGAAATTGTGTTTTTAAATTTCAGAAATTTCATCTTTTGGTAACGCTTTTTTCATTCATTTTACCACTTTCAACGTTTACAATTTACATAATTCATATTTAATATATAACTATTGTTGATCATTTCAAAAGAAACACGTTGGGCAATACTTAAAGGGCATTGGTAATTTTGATTTCATTTGTTTTACCATTTTCACCGTTTACAATTTAAATAATTCATATTTTATTTGTGAAAATTGTTCAAAATTTAAAAGCAAACACTTTGGCCAATACTTAAAGTGAACTGGTGTATTAAAATTTGAAAATATTCATCTTTTGGAAACACTTTTTAAATTTTTTTACCCTTTTCACCATTGACAGTTTAAATGGCTGATATATTATATATAAAAATTGTTAAACATTTCATAAGAAACACGTTGGGCAATACCCAGAGGAGATTGGTGTTTTTAAGTTTTGAAAATTTCATCTTTTCGTAATGCGTTTTTCATATTTTTTTTACCATTTCCAATGTTTACAATTTAAATAATTCATATTTTATATATGAACTTTGTTCAAAATTTAAACAAAACAACTTTTGCACCCCGATTTTGTGACGTAAAAAATCTTTACAGCCATTTGACACCTTAAATAATTTTACTAGCATTTGACAGCTAAAATATTTTTACACCCATTTGAGACGTAAAATATTTTTTACAACCATTTGACACCTATTTTTTTTTACACCCATTTGAGATGTAAAATATTTTTACACCCATTTGACACCTAAAATATTTTTACACCCTATTTGACACCTAAAATATTTTACACCCATTTGACACCTAAATTTTTTTTTTCATCCATTTGATACTTAAATATTTTTACGCCCATTTGACACCTAAATCTTTTTTAGACCCATTTGAGGCGTAAAATATTTTTACACCCATTGGAAACCTAAAATATTTTTACACCCGTTTGACACCAAAAATATTTTTACACCCATTCGACACCTAAAATATTTTTACACCCATTTGACACCTAATTTTTTCTTCATCCAATTGACCCGTAAATATTTTTTACTCCCATTTGACACCTAAATTTTTCTTACACCCATTTTAGGCGTAAAATATTTTTACACCCATTTCACACCTATAATTGTTTTACTCCCATTTGAGACCTAAAGTTTTTTTACACCTATTTGAGACGTAAAATATTTTTTACACCCATTTGACACCTTTTAATTTTTTACTTCCATTTCAAACTAAAAATATTTTTACAATCTTTTGACAACAAAAATATTTATACACCCATTTGACACTTATTAATTTTTTACGCACATTTGACACCTAAAATATTTTTACACCTGTTTGACACCTAAATTATTTTTACACCCATTTGATACCTAAAAATTTTTTTCACCTACTTGACACCTAAAATATATTTACACCCATTTGACACCAAAAATCTTTTTACACCCATTTGACACTTAATTTTGTTTTATCCATTTGACACCTAAATATTTCTTACTCCCATTTGACTCCTAAAATTGTTTTACACCCATTTAAGATGTAAAATATTTTTACACCCATTTCACACCTATAATATTTTTACACCAATTTGACTCCTGAATTTTTTTTTCACCCATTTGACAACTAAACTTTCTTTACACCCAATTTAGATGTAAAATATTTTTATGCTTATTTCACACCTAAAATATTTTTTCACCCATTTGACGCCTAAAATATTTTCTCACACATTTGACAGCTAAAATTTGTTTATACCTAATTGAGACGTAAAATATTTGTAAGCTAGTCTCACACCTAAAATAATTTAACACACATTTGACACCTAAAATATTCATACACCCATTTGACACCTAAAATTCATTTACATCCATTTGAGACATAAAATATTTTTACACCCATTGGACACCTAAAATATTTTTATACCCATTTCACCCCAAAAATTTCTTAACACCCATTTAAGACGTAAAATATGTTTACACCCATTTGAAACCTAAAATATATTTACACCCATTTGACACCTAAAATATTTTTAAACCCATTTGAAACCCTAATTATTTTTACACCCATTTTACCCCTAAACTTTTTAACCTAGAATATTTTTATACCTACTTGACACCTAAAATATTTTTACACATATTTGACACCTAAAATTTTTTTACACCCATTTGACACAAAATATTTTACACCCATTTGACACCTAAAATATTTCTACACCCATTGGACACCTAAAATATTTTTAAAACCATTTGACACCTAACACATTTTTAACCCCATTTGACACCAAAAATCTTTTTACACCAATTTCAAACGTAAAATATTTTTACACCCATTTGAGACCTAAAATATTTTTACAACCATTAGAGACCTAAAATATTTTTACACCAATTTGACACCTAAAATACTTTTACACCCATTTGACACCTAAAATATTCATACACCCATTTGAGACCTAAAATTATTTTACACCCATTTGAGACATACAATATCTTTACACCCATTGGATACCTAAAATATTTTTACACCCATTTTACCCCTAAACTTTTTAACACTCATTTAAGACGTAAAATATGTTTACACCCATTTGACACCTATAATATATTTAGACCCATTTGACACCTAAAATATTATTACACCCATTTGAAACCCAAATTATTTTTACACCCATTTCACACCTAATTATTTTGACTCCCATTTTTGACCTAGAATATTTTTATACCTACTTGTCACCTAAAATATTTTTACACACATTTGACACCTAAAATATTTTTACACCCATTTGACACATAAAATATTTTACAGCCATTTCACACCTAAAATATTTCTACACCCATTGGACACCTAAAATATTCCTAAAACCATTTGACTCCTAACACTTTTTTAAACCCTTTTGACACCTAAAATAGTTTTACACCCATTTCAGATGTAAAATATTTTTACACCTATTTGAGACCTTAAATATTTGTACAACCATTAGAGACCTAAAATATTTTTACAGCCATTTGACACCTCCTGAAATATTTTTACACCTATTTGACACCTAAAATACTTTGACACTCTTTTGAGACCAAATATATTTTTATACCCATTGGACACCTAAAATATTTCTACATCGGTTTGACACGTAAATATTTTTTACACCCATTTATCACTATTTATCACTTAAAATATTTCTACACCCATTTGACACCTAAAATACTTTTACACCCATTTCAGACGTAAAATATTTTTATTCTCATTTGAAACCTAAAATTTTTTAACACCCATTTGAGAACTAAAATATTTTTACACCCATTGGACACTTAAAATATTTTTGCTCCCATTTGACACCTAAATTATTTTTACACCCATTTGACACATTAAATATTTTTACACCCAGTTGACACATAAGATGTTTTTACACCCATTTGAGACCTAAAATATTTTGACAGCCATTGAACTGCAAGGCGGTGCTTAATGCTTCGTGATCTTCATGCATCTATTGGTGGAAAGAGGGCATTCGAGGATGTATTCCCAGAGGAAGTGCCAGGGTTGCCTCCCCACGGAGAGGTGGAGTTCTCTATTGACCTAGTACCGGGGACGGGTCCGGTATCGATGGGCCCATACCGCATGGCTTCGGCGAAGTTGGTTGAACTTAAGAAATAGATAGAGGAGCTGATGGAGAAGCAGTTTATCCGACCCAGTACTTTGCCTTGGGGAGCACCGGTATTGTTGGTGAAAAAGAAGGATGAAAGTTCTCGTCTGTGTGTGGACTATAGGTAGTTGAACAAAATTATGATCAAGAATAAGTGTCCTCTCCCGAGAATTGACGACTTGATGGATCGATTTCACGGATCATCGGTGTTCTCGAAGATTGACCTATGGTCAGGATACCACCAGATTTTGGTAAAGGTTGATGATGTGCAGAAGACGGCCTTCAGGTCCTGGTATGGACACTACGAGTATATGGTTATGCCTTTCGGTGTGACCAATGCTCCAACGGTGTTGATGGACTACATGAACAGGATGTTTCGGCCCTTCCTAGATAAGTTTGTCGTAGTTTTCATAGATGACATTCTCCTCTATTCTAAGACTTAGTGCTTGGTGTTCTGAGGGAGAAGTAGTTGTATGCCAAGTTATCCAAGTGCGAGTTCTGGATGGATGAGGTACAGTTTTTGGGCCATGTGATATCTGCATGAGGCATTGCAATGGATCCAGCGAAGGTTGAGGTAGTGGTTAAGTGGGAAAGTCCTAGTCAGCCACAGAGATCAGGAGCTTTGTGGGGTTAGCGGGCTACTATAGGAGATTTATAGAGGGATTCTACTAGATAGTGGCGCCTCTAACATTGCTTACTCGAAACGACCAACCTTTCACTTGGACGGACAAGTGTGAGGAAAGCTTTCAGGAGCTAAAAAGGAGGTTGACAAGTGCTTCTATATTGGTGATCCCTGATGTGGGGAAGTCTTTTAAGGTCTATTGTGACGCATCTCATCTCGGGTTGGGTTGCGTGTTGATGCAAGAGAAGAAGGCAGTAGCCTACGCTTCGAGGCAACTCAAAGTGCATGAGAGGAACTACCCCACTCATGACTTAGAATTGGCAGCTATAGTATTTGCCTTGAAGATTTGGAGGCACTATCTTTATGGTGCACAATTTCGTGTGTTCAGCGACCACAAAAGTCTTAAATATCTGTTTGATCAGAAGGAGCTGAACATGAGGCATAGGAGGTTGATGGAGTTCCTGAAAGACTATGATTTTGAACTATTATATCATCTGGGGAAGGTGAACGTAGTGGCAGATGCTCTGAGTAGGAAGACTGTACATACTGCTCACCTTATGATTTAGGAGGTGGAGCTACTAGAGCAGTTCCGGGATATGAAGCTGCAGGTGGAATTGGGATCTGAGTTCATTAGGTTTAGTACCTTAACAATATATAATGATTTCTTGGATTCAGTTAGGGAGAGGCAACTATTGGATGCCAACTTTAATCGAGTACGAGAACAGCTTGGGACAGATGAAGCAAAGGATTTTGCTTTGGGTAATGATGGCATACTGCGGCTCCAGAGCACAATATGTATACCTGATGATGCTGAGGTAAAACGGTTAATCCTTGAGGAAGGACATAAGAGTCGTTTTAGCTTGCACCCTGGCATGAATAAGATGTACCAAGATCTTAAGGAATCCTTCTAGTGGCAGGGAATGAAGAATGATGTCGTCTAGTTTGTATCCGCTTGTTTAACATGTCAGAAGGCGAAGGTGAAGCATTAGAGACTCGGTGGGAATCTGCAGCCCTTGGAGATACCAGTGTGGAAATGGGACAGCATCTCCATCGATTTTGTGACCCATTTGCCACGGACTTTTAAGGGGCATGATACAATCTGGGTTATAGTGGACCGATTGATTAAGAGTACTCACTTCTTGGTGATGAACTTGAGGATTTCCATGGCAAAGTTGGCCCAACTATACATCAAGGAAATTGTAAGACTGCATGGAGTACCTTCGAGCATTGTATCAGATAGGGATCCCCGATTTACTTCACGGTTTTGGCAGACGCTACAGAGTGCTATGGGTAGCAAGCTCACCATGAGTTCGGCTTATCATCTTCAGACCGATGGTCAGTGCGAGAAAACGATTCAATCATTGGAGGACTTACTATGCACATGCAGTTTGGACCATCTGGGTGCTTGGGATGAAGTACTACCTTTGATAGAGTTCACCTACAACAACAGCTTTCACGCGAGCATTGGCATGGCGCCATATGAGGCTCTTTATGGCACGAAGTGTAGGACTCCCTTATGTTGGTATCAAGATGGGGAAGCAGTACTTGTGGGAGCATAGTTGCTGGAGCAGACTACTGAGAAGGTGAGGATGGTGAGAGATAGAATGCAGGCTTCTCAGAGTAGGCAGAAGGCCTATGCGGATCGTAGGAGGAGACCCTTGGAGTTCGCGGTCGGTGATCATGTGTTCTTGATGGTGACCCGAACCACTGGTGTGGGAAGGGCTCTCCGCTCAAGGAAGCTCTCTCCTAAGTTCCTTGGCCCCTATCAGATCACAAGGAGGATTGGGCCGGTGGTATATGAGATAACTTTACACCCTTAGTTGGCAAACCTCCATCCGGTGTTTCATGTGTCTCAGCTGAGGAAGTACGTGTTTGATCTGGCTCATGTGTTGGAAGCTGAGGATATATAGATCCGAGAAGACCTCATTGTGGAAGTACCACCCATTGCTCTAAGGGATAGCAAGGTTGAGGAGCGCCGAGGAAAAACAATCAGCCTTGTTAAAGTCATCTGGGATCGGAGAACAGGTGACTCGACTTGGGAGTTGGAGGAGGACATGAGGACTTGTTAGGGAGAATGTAAGGCCAAGTTTATTTCTCTGCCCTAATATTTAAGAGCTGACCTTAATCTGTTGGGCTTAAAGCCTGGCCTATAGGGTGCTAAGGCCCTAAAGCTGTTAGGGTTCCCCGTCATCTATCTCCAAGAGAACTTTGACTCTTCCACTCCATGTAAGTTGCTTCTGAACTCGTTGTGGTCTTCCTCTAGCTCTATTTTGGCGTTCTCTTGGGACTCATCTCAATAACCCATCATGCTCGGTCTCTTTGTTCCTTTTTCCAACTGTTGACATGAGAAGCCCAGGTGGTTTGCTTCTTGAAGATTTGATGAAGATTGAATGAAGCTCTTTTGAACTATATTGAAGCCATTACCATTGGAATGAAGCCTACATTGATGACGGAAATGATTTGATGATATCCATGGTGATCAAGGTTGAAACATGTGCTCTCCATGTAGTTACATCATTAAGAAAGTGTATTTATAGCTTGTAATTCATGTCGTAGACCTTAAAGCATTAATTAGATGTAGTTTGGTCTTTATTGTGTTTTTAATCTGTTGAATGGTTTTTCATGTTAAAATGTCTCTTTTAGTCTGTTGAATGGCTTTTTAACAGGTTAAAAGGTTGGTTGCAATAGTCTTAAACTTCAACAAGTTCAATCAGTTGATTTAGTTTTTAATCGACTGATTTCACTTAAGTCAAGTGAAATCAACCAATTAATTTGAAAATCAACCTGTTGAATTTCGTAACAGTTTGACTATTTAAGATGTGATTTTCGAAAGAGAGGAAAGTTGATCATTTTAGAGCACGATTTGGTTCTGGAAACTTGTGGAAACTCTCTCCTTCGTGATCATAGGTGTTGCAGCTGTTGAAGATTGATCTTGGATCAATTCTTGAAGCTTTTGACTTGGTTTGAAGCTTGGAGAAAGTGGTTTGTGGTTTGTGAACATGTTGCATTTGTATCTCAAATTGAACCTAAGAATGTGAATGATGCTTTGAATGATAGTAATTGGATTGTGGCTATGCAAGATGAACTCAATCAATTCATAAGAAATGATGTGTGGTTTTAAGTCTCCATGTACTTACATTATTAAGAAAGTGTATTTGTAGCTTGTAATTCATGTTGTAGACCTTAAAGCATTAATTAGATGTAGTTTGGTCTTTATTGTGTTTTTAATCTGTTGAGTGGTTTTTCAACAGGTTAAAATGTCTCTTTTAGTCGGTTGAATGGCTTTTTAACAGGTTAAAGGGTTGGCGCAATAGTCTTAAATTGCAACAAGTTCAATCAGTTGATTTAGTTTTTAATCGATTGATTTCACTTAAGTCAAGTGAAATCAACCGATTAATTTGAAAATCAACCTGTTGAATTTCGTAACAGTTTGACTATTTTAGCTGTGCTTTTCGAAAGAGAGGAAAGTTGATCATTTTAGAGCACGATTTGGTTCTGGAAACTTGTGGAAACTGATGAAGGATTATCTTGTTCCCTTTTAGAGTTATGAATATGGTGAAGTTGTTTAAGAAAGCTTTTTGAAAATTCCCACTGGACTTTAAGATAGCATGCTATCTAGATGTGAAGGTTCATTTCTCAAGCTCATGAAAGGAAGAAGAGAGTTGGATTCAAGCTTAAACACACACAGCAATAACAACACTAAAGAGCAAAATGAAAGAAGAAACAATAAAAATGGAAAGCATAGAAGATGAAGAATGGAAGAAGCACGCCACTCATAGGGGGGATCTAAGCCAACCAAGCCCTAGAGATGAGT
>Ga0209389_1003066_pt1 | contig 13225 bp, 9 predicted proteins | sample CowpearedBW_FD_187526 | JGI IMG/M metagenome (GOLD analysis project Ga0209389, IMG submission 187526) | Root nodule microbial communities of legume samples collected from California, USA - Cow pea red BW (SPAdes) (version 2) | ecosystem: Host-associated > Plants > Roots > Nodule | place: USA... | reverse complement strand
TATATATATATATAACACAAACACACCAAAGGAATTCCATCCTTTGATTTCATAACACATGGCCACAACCATGTTAACCGTGTGCTACATCTTATAGTGAGTACCTCAAGATGTCTTGCTGCCATATCTATCGGCCATAACCGATAGAGTACGTGCGGAAAACTATGCAACGGATCACACACCATAACACCAAGTGGAGTTCCCAATACGAACATAGCTCATAACGTCCCAAGACTACCAAACTCGTCAACTAATTACTGAGGAAGGCAATCTATCTGGACCCATTCGTGTTGGCCACAACCAGCACACTCACACCGACAACACTCGCCAACCCGAGCCACAACTCAAGAGTTCCTCGTGTTCATCCGCCATCCCGAGCCACAACTCAAGGAATGCCACGTGCTTAACCCCTATCTAGAGCCACAACTCAAGGGATACGTTCCGAGCCACAACTCAAGGAACATCAGCAAGCCAACCTTTGAAGATACCACCAAAGCCTTGTAGATCATGCACATCAAAGCAAGCAAAGCACCTTTGCTTCTCTGTATCGCCGGCGCATCACACTAGGCGCCAGGCGCTCAATGCTTCCAAACCACCTAGCGGGGGACGCGTACCGCCAGGCGTGTAGCGCCTCAAAACCATTAACAATTGCAAACACTGCCTGGTGGGACTGCCTCCACCGCTAGGCGCACGCGTTCCAGGAGTTCTTTGTGTTGGCAGCTATCGCCGCCTGGCTGGTCTCGTTGTGCCGCTAGACGCTGCACCAGTACTATGCGTTGTATTGTGTTATATGCACACTGAGTAGATTGCTCTTTGATTGAGCACCAATTCTCATAGTAGAATTTTCTCAAATCAATTGCCTCCGTTCCAAGGTGATTGACTTACTACCAATGTTCTTATTCCCAGTTATGTTCATCCACCTAAGTTACCCATGAATAGACTTGATTAACCTCAATGTTTCTAACATCACAACATACCACTATTAATTTCATACCTCTTCTACTACATTATCTGCCCAACTAGTAACTATGACCCTATCAAGGTCAATATGACTCAACAACCATACTTTACCATAATTACACCAAATTTCATTTTGGTCAAATACAATTAACCATAATATTCTGCATTTCAGTCTTCCTTTCCACAAAATAGAACTATGGTTTAATTCACCTAGGATTCACTAAGATAACATCCACGTTATCCCATACAATCATAGATTAGTATCATACATACTTTCATCTCACTCCTTCCATATGTTCTTAGTCCTCATCCAGCAATTCCAAAAGTCTCATTTAATACTCACACAACCCATTCTCCATTTTCCAATCTCTCCAATGCATCACACACACTTGCCACAATTTTGATATAGCGCCTGGCAACAAACTGGGTGCCGCCAGGCGGTTCCTGCTGCTTTAGGGACCCAAACCTCTTCCAGTTTCTACGAATCCTGATCACTCCCAACGATTCTAACTTCACCTGATTTTTCTAATCAATAGGCTAGACTTACGTATTTAGGTTCACAGTTAATTCCTAAAACCCCAATATACGATGTCACAATAACAGTTACAACTTAATTTCGTGCAACTTCAAAAATACCCCAATCATCAACCCTAAAGCTCACATTCATACCATGTTCAACTCAATTAACCCCCAACATCCACGAACTCAAGGAATGCATGATGTTGAATCATTCACAACGATTAGAACATGATTTCCCCCGATCAAAATCCTCCTAGAACACGAAAACATCCAAAATCGGGTCAAAAAGGCTCGCGTCGCTTGGCGGATCAATTACTACCGCCAAGCCCTTCATCATTGAATCCTAGAATTGGGTTGAACAACAAGCGTCGCCTAGCGGATAAGCGTGTGCCACCAAGTAGTTCCATCTTTGGAACCTAGAAAACACCAGAATTATCACGAGTCGCCTAGCGGCTATGAATAGCTCGCTAGGCGGTTTTTGGAAAATTTCCAAAAACACGATTTTCAATGAAAACAGAGGAAGATCATACATATACATGCTATACTACATACAGTTAGGCGTAAAAACATAAATAGAACGTGGTTCAGCTCTCCTAACCTGGTTTTCTTGCTTCAATTACAATGCTATAGCTCCCCCTTTTGATCACCAATGGTTTCCTTAGCACCACTTCAATTCCATTCTTCTAATTCACTCTCTAACCACTGTTTTACCTTAAATTTGTGTACCTCACAGAGCTCTAAAAAAAATAGCCTCAAAACCCCTTTATTCTCTCAAAATTTGTCTTTTAAAGGTGTCTTAATTGGCAATGACGAAGTGAAAACGAAAATTCATTAAGGATGAAGTTAATGGCCATTCAAGCCTCCCTTGGCTGCCCTTCAGCTAGGGTTTTCTCTACCCTTTCATATTCATTCTTAACACAAAATTTTGCAAAAAGAAAGCTTACTTTGGTCTTACCAAGGTTCAAACCCATAACCCTGCCAATACCAAATCAATGCACAACCATTTAACCAATTCATGTTTCATGATGATTAATATAATTCTATAGTTATATCATCATTCAACATGATCATGCATTTTATAAAAATTAACAATAAATTTAAAAACACACAAATGGCAAACATAGGACTTGACCAAGTCCTCTTACACAATCAAGTACTCTTAACCACTTGAGCTAGAACTTTTCCACATCATATTAATCAATTAATTAATTATTTATTTATTTATTTAATTGAAACTACTCGTATTGACCAAGGCTCCCACTACTCGTATTTATTAATTAATTATTTATTTATTTAATTAATTAAATTCAATGGGTCTTACACCTTGCCCATGCCCTATCACCTAGCGCTGCCTAAACGCTGTCAGGTGAAGTTGTGCTCTAAACCGCCTGGCAGTACCTTTATGTCGCTAAACGCCAAACGCTTCAGGGACCTCTCTGTTTGTGGCTATTGCCTAGCGGGAACATCCCTGTTGCTAGGCGCCACACTAGTAAGGTAGATTTTACTGGCTTAGGCACATCATAATGGTTTCTCACACATCCAGCATCATAATTACACATCCAGAACACCACTTACACGTTATCACAACTCAACATACCTCAAATTGCATCATCATAGTTCCTAACCATCAATTAAAGTAAGTAGTCATTCATTTAACTTTGGAATTTGACATCACTTAAATGGAGTCAAGCATATACTTGAAACATGTGACCCTAGGAACCAATATTACAGTACCTATGATACATATGATAACAAATTCATACCAAGTATCTTAATAGTTGTTAGATTATATTATTAGATCATACATGTAATTGAACACTCCCAAACAACCACCTTTTAAACTCCTAATCATGCAAGAAGTTTACTAATATCAATAGTAACCATGTTACTCTTTTCGTCTTCCATAATCCAAAACCAATTCCAATTTAATATGAGACTATATCCCTAACTCATGCATCATCCACACCACCGTGTGAATTGGTTTCTCATGCCGAAAATGCTATATTCATGCACTAGAATAGTCCCCCACAACCTATATTCCATCCCCCCCCCCACAAAGACCAAATTAGGTTATTGTACAACACCCATCGCCTGACGGCATACACATATGGTCGGGTGGTGCATCAGAGTTATGGAAATTCCATATTTTCTTGCATCTGCTAGAAACCTTAAAACCCCCAAAATGAAATTCGACACCCCTAGTTGCAACTAAATTGCATTCAATCACTTATTCATCATGCATATGCCTTTATTTAATTCAGATAATCTTAACATAAGCAAATTCGATAGTGGCATATCACATTTTGCATTCATCCCCCAAACCCTTAAGAAACCCTCAAATTCATCAAAACCCCCAATCATCAAACTAGAGTTAAAAAGAAGATATTCTCAATTATTTCCATCTACAACAAGCAAAAAAAATACATGGATTATAGACCATCCAAAAATACCAGAGAACCCATAAAAAATGAAAAAAATGCAATATTCCATGGCGTATCGCTAGACGATTCATCACAAAACCCAAAAACATAAAGAAAATAGGTTGTGTCACTTGGCGGGTCTTCACAACTGCTAGTCAGTTTCTGGGCAGAAGCCTAGAATTACGAAAAATAGCGTAGAATGGGAGGGAATTCAAGCTCTCAGACCATAGTAGCATCCAAAACAGATTAACTGAAAAGAAAACACGTAAGGACAACTCCCCTTACCTAGTTTCCCTTCTCCGAATGCAACCTTAGTGATTCTTCCTTGTACCCAAGGCTTTAATCCCTTTGTCCACTCCAAACTCCCTTTCAGCACTCAATTCCTCTCCCTAGGTAACTTTTTCTCTATTCTCTTTGACTCTCCTTGCTGCCACACTCAATGACCCTCTGCTTTCTCACTCAACCTCTTCCCTCTCTCAATTTTAGCCCAAAGTAAATAAAAAATAATAAAAAAATGAAGTTAATTAAAATTGAAGCTTAAGCTTTATTCTCTATGACTCTCCTTGCTGCCATACTCAATGATCCTCTGCTTTCTCACTCAACCTCTTCCCTCTCTCAATTTCAACCCAAAATAAATAAAAAATATTAAAAAACAAAATTAAAGCTTAATGGCTATTAACTTGTGTTTACTACACCACAACTGCCACCCTTCTAATTTCTCAGAGAATTTCTAAAGTTTCTAGGTTTTCCACCACTTAACAAAATTACTAAAACATAAAGAGGGGGTCTGCTCATGCTAGCCAAGGTTTGAACTCACATCCTTCCAAATCATCAAGCATATGCATAACCATCAAACCAATACATGTTTCATGCCATATCATGCACACATATAATGGTGAATCATGTTTCCAAATTCACAACATATATGTAAAATAAAACATTTAAAACATCACACTAATTGCATACGCAGGATTTAAACCCAAGTCCTCTCAATACCTTCCAACATACTCAACCACTTGAGCTAGTATTATTCCTTGTCCATGACTTGCCACGTAATTCTCTTAGAGCTACTTCCAACCCACAATTATTTGTATTTTATTAATTATTATTTAAATTTCATGGGTATTATATTTTTTGCTTCTCTAGTATCCGGACTCTAGCTTGGTGCTTCCTTACTCCGGCGATATTCCGATCACGACGTAGATGTGCCTGTAAAAGACACTCTGATGCTTAAGTTAGCATTGGTGATCTCAAGGGTTTCAAAGAATATTTTAATGCATAATGAATGCATAGAATAATGTGCTATTTATACCTTTTTACCTGTGGGTCCTACTTGGAATGATCTTTAGGCCTAAAATACCTTTTTAGTTGTTCCAGGATCCAGTAAAAATGGACAAAATTACCAGGAAACCTTTAATGGTTGCTGGTAAGCGGCCTGCAAGTTAACTGGGTCGGGTACCATATACTTTGGGGATCTTAGAGTACTCAGTACCCGGTAAGCGGCTATGTGGGTAATACAGGTTAGATACTTTGGGTTATGTAGGCAGCTTCATGAGTAAATGAGGCTAGATACTGTGTAATAGGGACTTTCATAATACACAATAGGTAGCTTAGCGAGTTGTTGGGGTCGTATATTATGTACTAAGAAATTTCAGAGTACATAGTAGGCGGCTTAGTGAGTTGTTGGGGTCGTATACTATGTATTGAGGAATTTCATAGTACACAGTAGGCGACTTAGTGAGTTATTGGGGGCGTATACTTTGTACCAAGGAATTTCATAGTACACAGTAGAGGACTTAGTGAGTTATTGGGGGTTATATACTATGTACTAAGGAATTTCATAATACACAGTAGGCGGCTTAGTGAGTTGTTGGGGGTCGTATATTGTGTACTAAAGAATTTCATAGTACATAGTAGGCAACTTAGTGAGTTGTTGAGGTTGGGTACTGTGTACTAAGGGATTTTCATAATACACAGTAGGCGGCTTAGTGAGTTGATGAGGTTTGATATTATGTACTAAGGGAGTTTCAATACCTAGTATCTAGTAGCTGGCCTATTTAGTAAATGGGGTCGAGTATGGTTGGGATAATCTCTTAGTTGTCAAACATAACTTAACTTCTAACTAGAGACTTACTTGTCTAGTAGAGTATTTTTGTTGTTGTCATCAAAACCTCATTGGTTACTAGGGCTAGCCTACTTCAACAACCAATTGTAAAAACATAGGTCAAAAGGCATCTTTGATGTTCAACAACTAGTTATAAAAACATAGGTCAAAAGGCATCTTTGATGAAAACAATTAGTAGCCCTATAACTACTTATGTTGGGCCCATATGAGTATAAGGGAAAAACATATACCTTATGGAGAAGGTAATTTTAATTGGGGTTTGGTCATAGGAGAGATATCCATTGGGTTATGTTGACATCACCTGCCATCCAGTTCTAATATGACAAACAATAGAGATAGAGTAACGTTTGGATTTAAAAGAGATATTGGGAGAAATAATATATATTTCAATAACATAGGGACTCTAATATCTACTGCATCTTTGAATATCATAATACAACAAATGGGTGATATTAATTATGAAATAGTAAATATGTTATCAAGTCAAATGAATGTTTTTTGAATTCCTTAGTTCTAGTTATAGATGATAACTTTCAACAATTAACATAACAAATGCCTCAAATAAGGGATGCTTTAGTAATCCATGGAGAGGTAGTGGCGGAGCATTGTGAAAACTAGGGGGCACCATGCCCCCCCTCCCCCCAAAAAAAAGTTTTGAAATTTTTGTTATATTATAGGTAATATATTATAAATTAATAATTAAATTAAATATTTGTATTTCTTTTATAAAACCCAATATTTAATGTTAATAATTGTTTTCTATTGTTTCTGAAAAGATCTATTATTTTTGCTTCTCATTTCTCATCTAATCTCTTTCATTCTTGAAGTAAAAAAGGAGATAATTCTATCTTGTCTCGCTTGATAATGAAAAATTAGTTTAATAATTTATTTCATGAGCCTCTTATATATTAACTTTTTCTTTTATGAACATAGAGGGAAAAATATTATACTGTGTATTTTTTTTATAACTGGATTTTAATTGTGGTTTGATTATCATTGAATTTTCTTTTTGTGGTTATATCTCTCAATTTTTAATTAGATTATGATAAATTATATTTTAGTTTTATTTTTTTAAAATAAGTATATTTATGAAGAATAAAAGAAAATATTCATGTTTTAAAAGTAATAAAAGGGAAGTTATATGTGAAGATGAAAACAGGACAAAGTCAACTTCTTCAGATATTCTGAAGCATGATATTGATGATACAATTGTTCAATTAGAGGAGTCCTTTCTTAAGGTTCAAAGAATTATAGATGAGGAGTTTCATATTAATTCTTTGGAACGTGATCCAGGAAAACGCCTTTAAATATGAGAATATCCAATGAGCCAAAGAGATGAAATTAGAAGAGCTTATTTAAAATGGGGTCTATATCAAATACCACTTGAAAACTATCCTTTTTATACGTAAAAACATCCAAGGAGATTTCAATCTAATTGGTTTAAAATTTTCCTTCTTGGCTATAGTATTCCCCAACTTATGATGAAGCTTATTGTTTGGCATGTTATCTATTTAGTTCAAAGTTAAAGTCACACTAATTGGTTTGATGAATATGAAAAGGTTCAATAAACATAAATTATTATTTGAATAGATTTTGACAAATGAAATCTTGGTGTTTTAGTCAAATTCCAAAGCATAAGTTAGTAAGAATACAATCATTTGGTTTATAATTCCATACGTGAAAATTTGTTGATTTACCATTAAAAGAGATAACCCAATTGGCAGACAAAGTGACAAGAATTAAACAAATCAAATATGAGAAAGAAAGATGTCGAAGATTTGAGAAGCCTATAAAGAAAGAGAAAATATCTTATATTGGCCCTTCAAGAAGTAATTTGCTAAAAATATCATAGATCAGTATGAACAATAAGAGTGAAAATGAGAACAATATTGTAAGTTTCCCATTTATGTTCATATAACTAATAAATGCATACATTTCAAGAATATTTCTCAAGATGCAATTGATTAATGAAGGCTAAGATTTGAAAAGAAATCAATGAAAGTGGATATTGACCCTTTTAGTAATCAAGTGAGATATGTTGAACCAATTCTCGACATTACAAATGGTGTTGGGAGACTTGGTGTTATTAATATCATGAACTGAAGGTTGATATTGGCACTAAAGATATCAACCTAAGACATGTGAAAGTTAACACCTCGAAGAGGATTTTGAGTATTTGTTAGATGAATTTAAGCTGGAGAGGAAATTTATCCAAAAGCAAGGGACTCCTTGATAGATTTCTTGACTAGAATGAAGGAGAAGGATGAGGATGTGACTTTTTTCCCTAGGTGCAATGTTGTTTTCAATCAATATGTTGCAAAGGCTTTTGAGGTTGAGAGGAGGAAGAAAGTAAGAGTTGCAAAGAGTAAGAAAATGGCTTAGCTCAAAACTGTACAAAGGCATGTAAAATATTTTATTCCATATACAAAGACCCCAATGAATGAATGGTCAAAAGATACCCATTTCACCCTAGGAATCAAAAAACGCCGTGAAGTAAAAACATGTTTGATAGATTGCCTTTCAATCCCAAACATGGTCAATAAGTACCCAAAGTTTCAAAGGAACTTTTAGCAATGAGCACCTTGGACAAAAAGACCTAAACCTTTTCGGAGGCAAGTGTAGGAAAAATAGTTTTTTAATCAAGGGATTCAAGGTTAACCTAATCAAGTTTTTGTTAAGACTTCATTTCATCAAGTTGGGGCAATGAATTCAATCTACAAAGATATAAGCGTTGGTGTCATCTCGATTTTTCCAACAGAATATGCAATTATAAGGACGAGTTAAGGATGAACGATTTTCGTCGTCAAGAAGATAATTATGAACTTAGGATGGAGCTAAAAGTCAAGTGTATTCAAGAAATTGCATGTGAAAAACCTCATCAAAGAGTTGCCTTATAGAGCTACCTTTTGAAGAGATGAGGCTTCGCTTAAAGCTCTTAATGTTACAAATTGAAATCAAAGGTTAGATAGTAAATAAGTTTTTGGTTGATGGAGAGGCAACGATGAACATATTGTTGTTTTACCGATTTGTTTGTCTCCAACAATTAATTCTCGCTCGCGCCATCCTCTAGGGATCATCGAATCAATAACATCAAGTCTTGTTTTGAGAGGATCATATACCGAACATCTTGATATAATATCGGGACATAACAGGATTTAGAAAAGAACAATATCATGGTAACAAAATTTAGTGGAAGGTCATCGAGCTCGATAGGTATGATAGCACTCGATGTGATCGTGTGGAGTTACATAAGAGCTACAACATTCATAGTCATCCAATCATAAGAAAATTTTAATATTTAGTTAAGGAGGGAGTGGATTCATGGAGTGGGAGCAATTCCTTCAACTACTCGTCAAAAGTTCTTTATGTGGAATCAAGACAAACATTTGGTGGTAATTATAAGTGATTAAAGGGCTTATGTTGCTTATGTGGAATTAGCTTACCAACCTTGAAGACTTTGGTTATCACAAAGACATTCACTTTTAAGACAATTGTAGAGTTATGCCTTTTGGATTGAAAAATGATGGAGTTGAGCTACTTATCAAGGAGTTATGAACTTAATTTTTCATGATTTCATTGGTGATTTTATGCATGTATATATTGATGATATTATGATCAAATCAAAGTCGAAAAGTTCTCATTTACATATTATGAGAAAATATTTTGAGAGAATGAGAAAAGATGGTTTGAAAATGAATCCATTAAAATGTGCATTTGGTATAAGTGCAGGTGAATTCTTAGGATTCATTGTTCCTAAAAGTGGCATCGAGATCGATAGAAACAAGGTCAAAGTGATACTTGATACAAAAGCCCTGATGAATAAGAAACAATTATAATATTTGTTGGGTAAGATAAACTATTTGAAAAGATATAATTCAAATTTAGCAAGAAAAGCGTATGTGTTTGAGCTAGTGAAGGTAGTGATGATTAATCCCTCAACTCTAATACTAGGGACTTAAGGAAAACCATAACAGTTACATGTGTCAACTTCAACAAGAATAGTAGCAAGCATCTTAGCGCAAGAAGACACAAATTCAGCAGAATGTGTTATTTAATATTTGAGAAGAATGTTTATAGATGTTGAAACTAGATACAACAATATCAATAAAATATATTTATGTTTGTTTTATTCTTGTTGTAAGTTGAAGCATTATTTGGGACTTCACGAATGTAAGACCCGAGAAAATTAAATAAATAAATAATGATTTATTTAATAAATGCGAGGGCAGAAATCGGTAAGTTAATTAATATGGAGAGACAAGATAAGGAGTAATGGTAGCTTAAGTGGTTGAGTGTGTGGAGTGGTGTGGAGAGGACTCGGGTTCTAGTCTTGTATATTCCATTAATGTTTTTTTTTTTTTGCGTTTTGGGAAAGAACTTTTGAATAATAATGGCACATTTAATATTATTTTAATTTATTTTATTTAAATTAGTAATATCTAACCGGGATGTTACATTTGGTATCAGAACAAAGGTTTTTAAATGATTTTAGACTTTGGGGAGTGAGCTTATTGCGAAACCTTGTAGGAATCGATTGGTTGTTAGCAATCATGTTGTTAATGATTATGGACGGCGCAAAATGGTGATCCAAAAATAGACAAGTTGTGGGACTGTCATGACTCTTATTTAAAAGTTTAGATTTTATGGACTCCTTGGTGAAACTGGAGGCATTAAGAACATAAAATATCTTGGTAGAGTGATGAAGGTGTACACTCATGACTATATCCGATATAGTTTCTTTTTTTAATACTAAAGATTTTGGTAAGAGGGAGGAAAGTTATAGTTTGAGTTGTCTCTTATACCTTCCTTATATGTTTGCGCTTTGGTGGTTTGTGTGTGTTATCTATAGTGGCAGAGGAATGCAGATTCAAGGTCAAACTTGATCTGTGTGCCTTTGCAATGGCTAAGTAGGACCTTTGAGACAATCTCTTGCTCGAAAATGCTAATATGTAGAAGGTTGTATATCGTTGGACGTGGACCGTTAAGTCCTGGTTCAGTGGGCCAAAAAGTGATGTCAGAGCTTAGAAATAACGTATTAGGGAAGGAATCTTCAAGAACGGATTATTCAAAAGAATACCACAAGTTTGCGAGAGGAATTGAACTCGAAGGTTAGAATAAGGAGAGGTGTTTAGCGCATTGCTTATGCAACAAAGTTGAAAAGTCAAATTGCTACTACATCCTAGCATAGGTTTGAGGTCAGAGGTGGAAAGTGGTGGAACGTTTGAGGCTAAGGCAAAAATAAAAGGGTAGAAACAAGGAAGGGAGAATCTCAAACAAAAGGTAAAGTTGAGGTAGAGCTCGGAAGATTAGGTCGATAAGGCAGTGTTTTAGGAAAGGGGGAAAACCCATTATATGGTGAGAATACAGTAGGTTCAAGGTTTTATGCCAAGTCAACCTCAATGGGAGGCAGTTGAAGCTTATCAACGATGACCTCAATTAAGGTCAATAATAAAAGGGATTTCCTAAGTAAGGTGGCGCAAGAGAGACAAGTTTGACTTGGGACATGAGATGAACAGTTTCTAGTATCAGAAGAAGAGCTACAACGTTAAGTTGTTCTTATGCGAAGGGGTAGTTGGTGATTCTAGAGTAGAAGGAAGGAGCGAATGAAAAGGAAAGTTTCGTGGAGCTGAATGGGTGTCGATGATAAATGGTGTTGGATCGGTTGAAGCAAATGAGTAAATTCAAGGATACAAGGTATAAAAGCAGTTTCTGGGGTATGTGATTTGTTTTAATTGAGATCATATACTCTTGGGTATCGCTAGTAAAGTATTTGGGTTCTAGTTGTCTACAAGAGGGAGTTGGTAGTGAGAGGTTAGTTTTTGGGTTGTAGTTGCGGTTAAGTGTGAAGTACTTGAGTACGATGGTGTCTCATGGTGATCAAAGGATTCAAACTCGATGTTAATTGGAATCGATTCCTTTATAAGATTGGGGCTTAAACGTATGGGTAAATTGGTTATTGTCCATTTTCATTTCTGAGTGATGTGATACCCAACCAAGTGGCGTTCGATGATCCTAAAGAGATAAATCGATAGTGGCGTATAAACTATGAATCAAGAAGAAAGGTGAGGGTAGAGTGTCGTGTGAACTAGAATTACCTAACAAATACAATAGAAGAATAGACGTAGAGGATCTCAAAGGTGGAAGGGCCTAGACGTGTTTTGAGGTGGATACTAGAATTTCACCTTCGAGTAGTGAAGGTTCTTTGGGATGAAGATATGCACGAGAAGACGTGGGAAATGGAGGACCTCACGCGGAAATCATAGCCATAGTTATTTTTGGGTAAGTGCAATTTTCGAGGACAAAAATTTTATATGTTAGGAGGAATGTAAGACCTGGAAACTTAAATAAATAAATAAATATTTATTTAATAAATGTGAGGACAGGAATCTCTAAGTTAATTAATGTGGAAAGAGAAGACAAGGAGCAATTGTAGCTCAGGTGGTTAAGTGTGTGGAGGGGCGTGGAGAAGACTTGGATTTGAGTCTTGTGTATGTCATTAATGGGTTTTTTTTTATTATTTAATTATTTTGCATGCAAGCATAGTCGTGGGATACGAGATTATAAAACATGGTGTCCATGAAATGTCAAGAAACATTTATTGACTTGATGGTTGTGCAAATCATGGGTAATTGGGTGGACGTGAGTTCGAACCTTATCTAGCGTGAAATCGTCTCTTTTCACGTTTATTATTTTTGCTAAGCTAAGTGAAACCTAAGGAGAAAGCGCACCACGTTTATTATTTTTGCTAAGCTAAGTGAAACCTAAGGAGAAAGCGCACCAAAGTTTGATGAGTGGGTTGGGGTTAAAGGCATGGGGAGATTTTTTATCAAGGAGGAAGCTTAGGAGCAATCTTGGAGATAGGAAACCATGTAAGGGAGTTGTCCCATGTGTTTTCTTTCCAATTAAATCTATTTTGGATGATACTGTGCTTGGATGCCTAAACTCTAAACCATTATGCGTTGCTTTTCATGAATTTTGCGTATGTTTTCTGGGTTTAGTGATGAACTGCCTGGCGGCAATAAAGGACTGCCATGCGACATAAACTAGAATAATGCGTCTTAGTATAATTTTGGTTTTATGTGGTGTGTTTTGATGTTCTGCAGATTATGAACCTTTTTGTTATGTTTCTTGATATAATTGATTGCTAGTGATTGTTGTTTATGATAATTAAAGGAAATTGGGTTCTATATATATATATATT
>Ga0209389_1003062_pt1 | contig 13234 bp, 8 predicted proteins | sample CowpearedBW_FD_187526 | JGI IMG/M metagenome (GOLD analysis project Ga0209389, IMG submission 187526) | Root nodule microbial communities of legume samples collected from California, USA - Cow pea red BW (SPAdes) (version 2) | ecosystem: Host-associated > Plants > Roots > Nodule | place: USA... | reverse complement strand
ATATAATTATCTATACTTTTAATAGATCTTAATTTTTCATTATTAAGTATTTTTGACTTGCAATATTTTATGCTTCTGTGTTATATACAATTACAATAGATGGAAATGAAATCAATAAGCAGACATATTTAAAAAAAAACATAACCATTTATAAAATAAATAATTTTAGATTGATAATACACGCATCACATCTAATAAATTACACAATATCATTCAGAAGTAAAATTAATAATCATCATCGATAATATACTCAACTTTCGAAAGATTATTATAAACTTATATATTTCAGAAAATGACATGATAAATTTTTATATTTACGAAATATTGTTCATTTTCGCATCACAACCAAATGTTAAAATAGCTTCATCAATTTTCACCAAATAAATATTTTTCCTCCATGTGAATTCGATAATAAGTAGAATCAAAATATTCCCATCAAGGAATCTCCATAGAATACACATTATAAAATTAATTACCTTATTGGATGTTGGTCAAGTGCGTATTCACCAAACTTCCACATCGAATAATATGAAGAAGAGAGTAACAGAAAAATACTATAAAAGTATAAAGTTGGTTTTGAAGTTATCACCACAACTCAATATGTCTCTTGAGTGTATGATGGGCTTAGGTAGTTGTGTGTCATTAGAAAGTTTGCAGTTTTTGCCAGAAAAATTGCACTATAAAGGGTTTGCAAGTTTGGTCCACAAAAATTGCACTATGAAGAGTTTGTAATTTTGGTCCACAAAAAGTTGCACTTTGAGTGATAATGTTTTTTGTTGAGTGTTTGTGGATGTAGGCCTTGAGGTGTCGAACCACATTAAATTTCCTGTGTTTTTATTTATATTTTTTTGCTCTTATTGGTGGGTGTGCTTCCGCTTGAAGAGATTATTTTTAGTGTGTGATTTCTCAATAGTGATATCAAAGTTGAGGTTCTGACCAAGGGTTTCTAATCAAGGGAGGAAGAGAGTTTAGCATATTGAACAAAATCAACGTCCTTTGAAGAGAGTGAAGTTCATGTATCGCGAGATGCTCCCAAATCTACGGAGGAGGTACGATGGAGATCTAATATGTGTGAGTCGCAGTTTGCGACATGTGCGTGGAGGAAGTGCTCTACGGTTTATAGATATGCTCTGGTGGACTACAATGTTTGGTAACGTTGGATCTGCATGATGAGGGTGGAGCTCGAGATCAACAATGGTGGTGTTTTTGCATGGCTCACGTGATGCTTCGTCTACAGCAATTGTTGTGTTGTGGCAGTGTCGTAGCTTGACCAAGGTGGTGTTATGATGGATTCCCCTTGAATATCAGTGAATTATTAGTGACAAAGATGTGGAAGTTGTCAACAACGAGTCTGATGTGCAAGGCAGTGAGGGTCGATGATGAGGAAAGATTGTCATCGTCAATGAGTCTGTGCAGATCACCAGTGACAAAAGTGGTTCAAGCGGATTTGTTGGATCACTAGTAGCAAGAGCGGTTCAAGCAGATTTGTTGGTGGTGTGTCAAATGTTTGTTCCATAGCATGTGAGACATTTGGTGAAGGGAGGTTATGTTGGTCAAGTGGGTATTCACCAAAGTCCCACATCAAGTAATATGAAGAAGAGAGTAACAGAAAAATACTATAAAAGTAAAGAGTTGGTTTTGGAGTTATCACCACAACTCAATCGGTCTCTTAGGTGTATGGGAGGCTTGGATAGTTGTGTGTCATTAGAAGGTTTGTAGTTTTTGTCAGAAAAATTGCATTATGAAGGGTTTGAAATTTTGATCCACAAAAAAATTGCACTATGAAGGGTTTGCAATTTTGGTCCACAAAAATTGCACTAAGAAGGGTTTGCAATTTTGGTCCACAAAAAATTGCACTTTAAGTGATAATACTTTTTGTTGAGTGTTTATGGATGTAGGCCTTGAGGTGTCGAACCACACTAAATTTTCCTGTGTGTTTTTATTTATATTTTTCTACTCTTATTGCGTGATTTCCCAACATTGTCAAAAGATGTTTTTATCTCTTACAAACCACAATAGGTACAATTCAGTTCTAAAATAAGTCACCATTAGTCAATTAATCCAAACTAATAAACATGTCCTCAAATTGTTTTTGCGCCACATAAAATCATTTCGCTCACGATACCATATCAACATTTAACTAACAATCAAGATCACTACTCATCATAACTCATCACAGATATCATCCACACCATAAAATCATATAACATAATAATCAATGAACATAATAGCTAGCTTCATTTTTATTGACTTGACGTTCTAACTTATCTAAGCTCCACAAACTCTAACTTATACATGATACTTTATATGTGCAAAGAAAACTCAAACAAATGATTTGAACACGTCTTGGTGATCACAGACAGACAAATATTCATCTTGAACATAAAAGAATGACATGTAAGTATATTTTCCCCCTCCCATGCAAACAAATTTTCAAAATAACCAAACAAAGTAAAAGATAAACTTACTCCGTTGAAAATACTGAATGACTAGGATGATAATACTCTCTCAGATCTCCTCTAGTTCACTCTAATTCTCAAACGAATGAATAAATAAGTTAGAATCTTAGAAAAAATGCAAATAAAAATGATTATTTTTAGAAAAATGACGGCTTTTATAAAATAAAATTCGATTAACTAATTTTTCTATTTTTACTTAGACTTTTCTAATAAGAAAATAATTAAGTTTCATTTATAAAGTTAAGCTATTTTTATGCACTTTTTAGATCTTATAAGAATGTTTTTGAAAGTTACACTACTTTGAATTAGAGACTCCCAGTATACTAGAAAAGGAACATTCATCTCATGAATGAGTAGGCTCATGACCCACCATTTAGGAAAAAACAAAAGAAAATGAGAGGTCCCCTTTGTCCTTTAGTTCTTCTAACTCTTTACCTTCAAAGTAGGATAAAGGTGATTTATAATGCAGGGAGTTCCACAATTTGGCCAACAACTCTTATGCCAAAGAGATAGAATTTTGCTTTTTTCTATTACAAGGAACTACATAAAATTTCATATATATTTTTAGATGATCGAATAAATTAAAAATATTTTAATAATTTAAAAAATAAACGGTTACAAAAATAAGTATTGAAACAAGTACAAATATAAGACAAATTCATAAATATTTTCGTACCTAATTTAAGAAATTAATAATATCTATCCTTATATCCAATCAATATAAATTCTTTTTTCATAAAAACCAAAATAATTTCAAATAAGACTCTCAAAACAATTCATTTGCTGTTCTTACACCTGAGAATATGGTCATACCATAATCGTACCTTACTTATTTTTGGGTTAAATTTGTTTTGGAATTTTTGAATTAGTTCTTCTTCAAAATTTTATACCAATTTAGTTTTTCATTTTTAGAAATGTATAAATTTAATTCTTCTTATCAAATTTTTTGTTAAATTTATTTGACATTTTAAACGCATTTTATTATAATATTTAAGTTAACATTTCAAATGGTGTAAACAATTCAAATAATATTATAAAATGTACGTGAAACTTCAAATAAACTTAACAAAATTTGGTTAAAATGACTAAATTTACACATTTTTAAAAATGAAAAACTAAATTGATCAAAATTTTTGAAGAGGAACTAATTTAAAATTTCATTAAAATGAGACCAAATCATATTTAATCCATTATTTTTTTACCCACCTCTTTATATCTTACAATTAATTTAAGGGTTAATTATGTTTTTCGTCCCTCAACTATTGCAAATTTTTTGTTTTAGTTCCTCACTTAATGTTTACACTATTTTAGTCCCTGACTTTTTGAATTGAATGGAATTAGTCCTCAATTTTAAACTCCGTTAGTTTCAATTGACAGCTGTCAAACGGAAGGCCACGTCATGATCTGTTTTAAGTTGAGTTAAAAAATTTTTTTGCACGTTGTTATTTGTTTGGGTAACCTTTCAGTTGAGTTAAAAAAAAATTTGCACTTGATTATTTTTTTGGGTAACATTTTAAGATAGGGAAATGTTTACAGTAAAGAGGGATTTGGGTAATTTGTGAAACCCTAAAATTTGGTTTTCAGAATTGGAGCCTTGATTTCATCTTCTTCAGAAAATCTGAAATCCTTGTCACCTCTCTTCTTCCTCGTGCGTGGACAACCAATACCGGGACGTTGGATCTCGCTGCTGCTTGCCTCCGACCGGTCGGAGTTGTCGTCATCGTTCATCGAGGCCGCCACCGCCAACACCATTTTCTTCCTCCGAGAATCGTGTGAGGGTTTGTTCCTTGCATAATTGTCGTTGTGCCCTGCTCCACCATTGGCACTACCACAGTGCGATCTAGAGAGGTTCCTTCTTCCTCAAAGTCTATGGCCACCACAGACAACTGCCGCAACACCCACCACAGGCGCGCCTCGCCGGCGTTGACAGCGTGCCTGCTCCTTCGATTTCTCTCTTTTACGCGAGGGTTTGCCTCCTCCATGCTTACTTTCGCGTGCTCTTTTCCCAGCCACCACGACCTCCATGTTAGCCAGCCTCGTCTGTCACCAACGCCTTTGTTGGAGATTTCACAACCGAAGAACACCCTTCTCTCTTTACTGATTCTCTCCTTCTGTGGTTATTGATTGTTGATAGTGAAGAGTAATGATGGGTTCATTGGTTATGGGCTCTATTTTTCTGGTGTTGGTGATGATGAGTACTGTGTTTTTTGTTTTGGTATGGAAGATGATTTTGATGATTGACAGGATGTGAAATTGGCAATGGTCTTGAGTTGGTGATTCAGTGTGTTGATTTTGGATGAATAAAAATTAAGATGGCGTGAGTGATGAAAAGGCATGGAGGATGACAATGAAGGTTAGCAAAGGATGAAACTCTAAACTTTTAGATGATCTTAGATCTAGAGAGGTTGTTTTCGAATATGAACCTCAAAAGTCAATAATGATCCAAAAAAATAACCACGTGCAAAATTTTTTTTAACTCAACTTAAAACGGATTATGATGTGCTCTTCCGTTTCATAGTTGTCAATTGACACTAACGAAGTTTAAAATTGAGGAGTAATTCCATCAATTCAAAACGCCAAAGACTAAAATAGTGCAAACATTAAGTGAAAGACTAAAACAAAAAATTAGTTGAGAGAAAAAAAAACATAATTAACTCTTAATTTAATTTAGTAGTAATTATTTAAAATATTTATTTAAATATAAGTCAATACTTATCCTGCAGAGTCCATCACATCACACAACCGAAATCCAAATGGACTTGTCTTCACCCACGTGCCCTTCCAACTTTTTCTCTGCTATACACATCAAAGTCTTTACATACAAATAAAAAACTATTACTCTAAACTAAGATATTAATTGATTTTGATGTATATGATTATTTATGATTTTATAATCATTATTATAAGAATAATTTCATAAGTGTTTTCTATGGGATAATAATTATAATAATAACAATTTTTTTATCAAATGACTCAAAATATGTAAACTACTTATGTTCGTACTAATAATACAAGGAGAATAATTGATTTTATAAATTTGTAATTTAAGATAATACAACAACCTATATAAGTGGTGATTCTTAAAAACAATCTGTAAATGTATTATTTTACTATTAAAATGTCTAAATTTCTAATACATTAAATTAATAATAAAATTCTTTATTTTAGTGTTAGTACCTTATATCTGATTTGATTTTAATTATATTTTAAAATTAAAAAATTTATATAAATTACTCATATGGTAATAACAATTACATACTATAAATCATATTTTAATTATTTTTTTTAATATAGTGACATTTATTTTCACTAATAAATGTATTAGAATCTCATATATTATCTAATTTTTATTTATCTACTAATCTAATTATTTATTTGTAGTTTTAAGATGTAGTTTTAATTCTTATAGAAATTTAACACGTATATTTATAACAACATAAATAAACAACCTTACACTTGATACACACAAATGGTTATTATTATAATTCGAAAAGCATATTAATAATAAGCTAAAAAGTTGTTTAATTTCAAAATAAAAATAAAGTATATAAATACATTTTTATAAAAATCCATATTGCATATATTTGTAAAATAACATAAAGATTTAGTCTCACTAAAAATATAATATATAAACCAATTTTGAACATTACCTAATTTTGTAAATAGAAAAACATGTATTCTTTTATCTATAACTATATAAATAGATGATTTTTTTTCCATATTTTATAATTCTAAAAACTTTATTAATATAATTATTTATTAAATTTTTAAAAATTAATTATTATTTTATAAATTTTTATAAAATTATTTATTTATCTCGTTCTTTTTTTTCTATTCATCAACAATTACTTTTTTATATATTTTTTATATATTTTACTTTATTTTTTATGTATATAACATTATAAATATTATCGACCACTAACATAATATTATATAAATGTGATAGCACCTTAGTTTGTGTTTACGTTAATATTCGATAAAAAAATTGAACTTTTAATATAAATAATACTATAAAAAATCACTTTTAGTTAAGAAACTTTTCCTAATAAAACAAATCTAAGAGAATTTAAAAACTTATAATTCTTATTTCTAAAATTTTGTGATTCTTTAATGCATAAACCACGATTTCAATTAGGAAAATGATATTTTAATGCACTTTTTTTGACCCATTTTTAATTTATTGTTTTAATCACCATTAGATCATCTTTTTTTTATTCTTTTTAGTGATGTGATGTGATAATCTAATAGTGATTGAAGTGGTAGATTAAAAATGGGTAAAAAAAAGTAGGTTAAAGTATCATTTCCTTTCAATTGTATGCAGCCGTTAATAGAAACATTCAATTATGAACAGTTGAATTAAGAGTAAACTGAGATTCTATTAAGAAACAAAACAACACTATCATGGTCAACATTCAAAGTTTGTAACTTCAACCTCTCAAACCAATTCTTCTTTCTCTTCTCTTCCCTTCTCTTTCATTGAGAAGAAAATGAACAACCACAACACCGACAGCTTCTCTCTGTTGGGTGTTCTTCATTCCCCCCAATTCTCTGAAATTCTCAGGGATTTCGCCACGCGAGAACTCAACGCGTTTTTATGGCTATCTCTTGTTGTTGTCACCACCCTTTTGCTCAGAAGACTCTTTAGCCTGTTTGGGATATGGCACAGGGCTAGAACCATTCCTGGGCCTCCCTCTTCCTCTTTTTTTGGCAGCTGCAAGCTCTTTTCCCGGCCAAATTTTACTTTCACTGGTGGGTACTCCGTGATCTTTCTTTTTCTTTTTCTTTTTTTTCAGTTGAGAATGATCCATAAACTAATGTGTAGAAGCTTTTTCCTATTCAATTATCTAGAAACTGTTTTTCAACTTTAACTTAATCAAGAAGAATATTTTGTAAAAGTGGAAATTTATTTAAAAGGTGTTATTTGTCTTGAATCTGACACAGCCCTTTTCTTTACCGGAACTTGGGACTCGCAGTGAAATCATAGGCTGGTGGTTGTTGTTTTTTTTTATCCCTTCTCCCCCTTTGGATTATTTGAATTTATAGTTATAGTCAGAAAGAATCAGTTTTTGGATTTTGCAAGTTAATGGGTGTTACTGTGAAATCGACCCTGTTTGATATATGACTTGTGATATGAGTTTTTACCTGCAATGCCATATTAGTTGAATTTGTGGTTATTATCAGAAAGGACCCGTCTTTTGGTTTTAGTGAAGTGGATTTTGGTTTTGGTCTATTAATCTGGATTTTGCTAGTTATTGGTTGATATAATATGGGGTCTTGTGATATGGGATTTTGAATTTTGTCTTTTCTTTTTCTTTTATATTCTGCCGTATGGATTTGTTAATTCTGTGGTTATTTTCAGAAATAACGAGTTTATTTATTTAACTCGGTGGGGTCTTATTCTAGAATGTATATTAAAGGGATTTTATGCAGTAATGTCAAACTCAGGTTCTTTTGCAGATTTATGAACTAATTGTGTATTTACCCTTTTTTGATTTTCAGATGTGCTGTCAGAATCCCATAAAATGTATGGACCTATTGTTAAACTGTGGTTAGGTCCTACTCAACTTTTGGTGTCAGTAAGGGATCCAATGTTAATACAAGACATGCTTATAAAAGCTGAGGATAAGTTGCCTTACACAGGAAAATTGTTTCATCTGGCCTTTGGGCAATCAAGCCTCTTTGCCCCTTCATTTGAAAAGGTGACATGTAAACCATGGTGTTTTTGACCAAAGTTGAGATTGAATTATGTAATCTGTTCCTCAATCTTAAAATGCTGGGGTCAATTCAGTTTTGAGACCTTCTTAGTTCTGATCAAACTACTCTTTTGTTTGGATATTTTCATTGTGTATCATTTTAGATGTTGTCTGCAGAAATTACAGATCCTGACATTTGTTTTGTATGTATGATGTTCTCATTCTGACTCTAGCAACTTGGAATGTGATTTGAAATTTGCTTAGGTGCAAAAGAGAAGGGAACTATTGGCAACAGAATTAAACGAAAGATTGCTGAAGAATGGTGATATGATTCCTGTGAAAGTTGCAGACTTTATCACAGATAAAATAGAAACCATAGAAAAGAAAGGAGGTCTTGATTCCAGGTTGGTTTCTCAGCACATCGCTTTCACTATAATGGGAGTCACATTCTTTGGAGATGGCTTCTTGGCCTCACCGAAGGCTGCAATGTATGAGGAACTGTTCATGACCATTGCTAAAGATGCTTGCTTTTGGGCCTCCTATAATGTTACTCCTTTCTGGAGACGTGGATTTTGGAAGTACCAATGCTTATGTACAAAGTTGAAATGCTTAACTCAAGACATCCTTCAACATTGTAGAAAAGGTTGTAAACTATCTAGCCATACTGGGCAAGATGTACATTATGAAAGTTCCACTGAAGAAATGAAGTCAGCAGATGGTGCACAATGCTGTTCTGATGATGAGTTCCAAGATTACTATTTCTTTCGAGATCTTAAGGATCATCAAGATGGTAAAGAAGAGCCTTGTGGGAATGTCATGCGCATGATATTTCACGGATGTCAAACTACCTCTGTTCTAATCACGGATGTATTGACTAGGCTTGTCATGCATGGGGAAATACAGGATAAGGTTTCATTCTCTCTGTGCTGTATCCAATTCTGTGAACTATTTTTATTTTATTTTGCTCTCCAATGCTCAAAGCCAGAATTTCCTATAATGAATATTGCTAAATCATGATGTAGATTTAATGAATCTATCTATGTACAAAGTTAAAACTAGGGATGCACTAAGGTGAATTTGTTTTAATATGTTAGAAATTTCATATCTACTAGATAAAGATTGAATTTACGGTATATAAGTAAGTACGTACCTTAGTTTCCATACAGGTTTTATACAGTTGAGTTAGGTTTAACGTTCATTTCTTAATATATTAGTTTGAATTTCTTTTATCTTTTAGGATAGACATTCTTTGTTAGGAAAATGCACTTGCTCTGTATCTCTTATTAATCCTTTCCAGTGGTTCTGTCTGCTATATGTGTCTGCTCTTGTCATGGCGAAAGTGAAGTTTTCTCATTCTAATTTTAGGTGAAATTTCTTTACTGTTATCAACACTGTAACAAACTGTTATTCTAGTTTCTTTTGAAAAAAACTATATTTCTGTTGGAATAGGATTTCATTTACATGCTCAAAGGTGGTTTTACTGCATGATTTTCACTATCAAATTCTGCTTTTTAAATTGGCTGGATGCAGTTCTTGATGTTTGCAAGCCCACGTGGTGCTTATTTCGCATGCTTTTGCAGGTTTATTCGGAGATTAGCATGGTAAGAAGAAACCCATCGAAATTTGAGCATGAAGATGTTTATAGGATGCCGTTGTTATTGGCTACAATTTATGAATCTGCACGCCTTCTTCCCACTGGTTCCATGCTGCAGAGATGTTCTCTGAAACATGGTGAGATTGAGATATAAGTACTGTGCTAGTTTCATTCAAGATTTCTGTTGAAAGAGAGAAATAGAGATGCTGAAAACTGTCTTTATGAACTAAACCACATAGTCCATTTTATATAAACTGGCTATAGTAAATCAATAAACTAAAGGAGATTTGGTTTCTACATGCATGATATGTTAATGGTTTAAAATATATTTGAGGATTCTATCTGTACTCCTACTGTTATTTGTATTCATTAATGTTCCTCTTTATCTCAGACTTGAGCTTTGCATCTGGTGTAACCATACCTGCTGGAGCTGTATTGGTTGTACCAGTTGAATTGGTACAGAAAGATGAATTCAATTGGGGGAGTGATGCAAGTCATTTCAATCCTTACCGATTTCTCTCAACTGTTACAAATAGATCAGGTATGAGCCTTGATACTTCAAAACAGTGTTGGATTTCAGTAATCAAGAATCATAGATAAGACAAGGGAATCAATGAAGTAGAAACAAAACTGGAGAAAGAGAATTGTATTTTCGTTAATATTTTGTAACAAAAAAAAAATTGATAATCTATTGCTAATCTTTTGATATTGAATTCTCAGGTTCTGCTGAAGACCTTTCTGATACAGGGTTCAGTTCATTTGTGCTAAAGGATCCAAATGAAAATGCAGCATTCCTGCCTTTTGGATCTGGTGCACGTGCTTGCATTGGACAGAAATTTATCATCCAACTTGTTGCCTCAGTGTTGGCATCATTGCTAAATAAATATGAGGTTTGTCTTGTGAACCAATGCTTTTGCTCTTGCTACCTATGTAATAATGAGAGAAAGACGGAAACACAATTCTAGTTTCTAAACCATAAAATTACATAAAGTCAAACATCAAGTACTTGTCAATTCAGCAAAGGAGACAACACATAGAAAATGAAAGTAATTGAATGAATGCAAAGTGTTGGTTGTACACTTATTATGATGAGGATTGCTTTTACTTATATACTTATCATTACTCATGTTAGATCTCCAACAATTACAAGTATTTTCTTTGAGTTATGATTCCATGGATGTTTCAACATTATTGTGTTTTGTGATCAGGCTATAGTGCATGGTTTGTACGTAATATATAACTTTTTCAATTGTTCTGTATCTGATGTTAGTTTTGAATTCAGATACGGCTTAGCTCAGACTCAAATGCAGACTCAAACACAACCTTGAAGAATAATCTTCTGCAGCGTCATCCCAGTTCACAGATATTATTCGTGAAAAGGGACCAGTGAAAGAAAAGAAGCATAAACATACTATGTAGATAAACGAGTCTAGATTCTCTCTAAATTTTTCTATGGTGTTCTCTGCTAACCAATGAAATACATTGATGTTGGTATATTAAAATTCTTTTTAATATATTTTAAAACATCAAAATCAATATATTTTTAAAGACACAGCAGATGAACAATACAAGAAAACTCAGTAGAGAATCCAAACTCGTATATAAACATGGTGTTGTAGTTAAAGTTAACAACACCAAAAATATCTAGACCTTTCCTTTTTAGTACTACACTCCTTTTTCCAAGATGAATGGGGAAGTTCTCTGGCTCATTGTGGTGTTTGGGAGGATGAATCTAACATGAGTTTCTTAGCTCAAGTTTTTTTCCTCCCTGTTTTTAAACATTGCCCTAGTGTTGGCTTCAGGCCCTGACACTTATTTTGTTGGTGTTTTAAGCACTTTGGGTCAATTGTTTCTTTGGAGCCTTTGGTTTTCCTTCCCCTTCTCTGGATGTGGATCTCTTGTTTTTCTGATGTCATCAACTTTTTCACTTCTGAAGGAAGTTTGTTCATGTATCTGATATTTTCAAAATAAAATGTATCCATCAAAATATATGTGGACCCTCTTGTTTAGCCTAAGGACATATTCACCGTGTTTATAGTTTTATGTTGATATTGGAATGATAATGCTGTGTTATGTATTTGGATATTGGTTTGGAGATTGTGATTTTTTGTCTCAGAAAACAATATATAGCAGAGCCTTTCATAAAAAAAGTGTTGAATATTTTAGTGTAATGTTGTGTATATTTCTGTTCTGCAGAATTTTAAGAACCTAAAACATAATGGAAATTACTTTTGGAGCCGGTTATATGATAACTTTCATTTGTTTAATAATAAAAAGAGATAACAATAGTGTAAATAATAATAATGTTATAAAAACAATGGTTAAATATGTTTTTGTCCTTTAATTTTCAATGAATTTTGGAATTAGTCTATTTCGAAACTTTGGACCAATTTAATTCTGTCTTTTGAAATATGTGGATTTAGTCCTTTTAATCAAATTTTATTAAGTTTTTTTGATGTTTTGTTCGTATTTTAGAATTGTATTTGAGTTATTTATACTGACACATTTTTTATTTAATGTCAAGTCAAATACTATTATGAAACGTACTTGAAATGTCAAATAAATTTAACAAAATTTGATTAAAATGATTAAATTCACATATTTCGAAAAATAAAGGACTAAATTGGTGTTGGGCCTCAACAGTTGTTACGCAGACCCACTGCACTTCTTTCTCTACTTTTTCTCCTGATGCTTCCACGCCACACACATACACACATACACACGTTTCTCACCTACCCCTCTTCTCACTTTTTCCTCCGTTCTCTCTCTTCTTCACTTTCTGCTTCACACACTAAGCTTCAGTTCGAAGCATCTTCTCCTCTCCACCGTCAAGCTAAGGCTTGCTTCTTCTAACTCTCTCTTTGTAAGCCACGTTCCTCCTTTGCTGCCACTCACCACACTTTCTCTTTCGCAGGATATGCACCTACTATTCTCTCGAGGAATAACAAAGATAAGGAAGGCAAGAAAATGGACACAGTTAAAGCACCAGAGAAAAGGTATTATTCCTTTATTCAACAACATTGCATTTGAAACTAAACAAGTATTTATATGTTGTTAGCTTGCTCTGTTTCTAACAGAAGCAAAGCCTGAAACTGAAAACTAATTTTTGGTTACAATTGTCAACACCCCCCCTTAATCCAAAAATTCTAGGCTTGACATCCCAATATGTTTTCTGAGCTTGTTGAACCTAGCTTGCTTCAGCGGCTTGGTGAAGACATCAGTTGTTTGCTCTTCTGTATGACAGTAAAATAGGGTTAGCTTTCCTCTGCTCACTTGATCATAAAGGAAATGGAACTTCGTGTCAATGTGTTTACTTCTCCCGTGTAGAATAGGATTTTTTTGACAGGTTGATTGCTGACTTGTTATCAATGTTGAGCTGAACTGGTTTCCTGTAGTCCAGTTTTAGCTCCTCCAAAACTACCTCCAGCCACAAACTCTGACAAGCTGCTTCTGAAGCAGCTATGTATTCTGCTTCACACGATGATAGA
>Ga0209389_1003061_pt1 | contig 13234 bp, 5 predicted proteins | sample CowpearedBW_FD_187526 | JGI IMG/M metagenome (GOLD analysis project Ga0209389, IMG submission 187526) | Root nodule microbial communities of legume samples collected from California, USA - Cow pea red BW (SPAdes) (version 2) | ecosystem: Host-associated > Plants > Roots > Nodule | place: USA... | reverse complement strand
CATTAATCATGCAAAGAAAATCACACCCAAACTGTCATCAAAAGTTCTCACAACATCTCACAAATCAGAAACCCTTTTTGTCCTATCTAATATTATACACAACATTAACCGAAAAGTAAACTATTGTTAGCCACATTATTATATATGCACCATCTTCAGCATACATAATAACTCTTAATTTATGTCTTCAGCTCTTCTGGGTCAATCTCTTTTTCCTTATTTCTGAGTTGAAATTGGCTTTATTGGGAAGAGTCTATGGTACAATGAGGACGAGCTGCCAATAGGGTGCACTGCAAGTGCCTGTGGCATGTGATTAAGTGGTCATTGGTTAGACCACTTGCTTGCATGAATGAATGAACCACTGTTGGACCAACGTTCCTGAACCCTCTCCTCACCATGTCTTTGCTTATGCTCTCTGATTTTGAGGTCTTCACTGGGATCTTATGCCCAAACTTGTATTGTGTGGAGATGGGTTTATGATTCACAAACCCCCAAATGTACTTGTCAAATGATCCAAAGTCTTTCTTAATCTGCAACACCCCAATTTCAAAAACCTGATATTATTACCAGCTAAATGAACAGTAAACAGTAATTGTTAGCTAGTGTTAACAAACACCAACTAAAACTTTGTAATTTATGAAAAGATTGATGGGGAAACCACTGTGTGAATCAACTGGGTAGGGCCAGAATTAAAACTTGTAATCTGTTGGAAATTTCTTGTCATTAGGTACATTAAAGAGATAATAATAAGATGTAGCTGGAGAAGCCACCTTACCATTAATTAATACTCTTTAACTATTCTGTTGTTTCATTACAGAATATTCAGTTAAGCCAGCTCAAACTATAATTTTGAGGGACATAAGAAGAAAAGAAGAGAGACTAAGTTGAAAAGAGAGATGAAAAGTTACAGCTTTTGAGTTTCGTTACCTCTAAAATTTGGTTAGCATTATCTACTACTCCTCGGACTCTGCTTATGTCAATGCCATATTCAGAACTAATTGACATCATTTGCTTATCAGTTAAGTTGGCCACAGTTTCCGCGTCAAATTCTGAAAATGCAGCTCTGTCACATAATTTAAAAATATCAGTTTCTTCCATCCAAAAAAATTCATGAAAATTATGAATATGAATGTCTTTAAACAGAACTCAACCTAAAATCTTGGCGTTTCTTCAAAGTTGAGGTCCAATCAGATCCAACTTGAGCACCACTCAAGACTAAAAGCTCAAATAACATCCTGGATGGAGAATAGTGATTTTGTCAGTCATCATTGTCAGTTTCTGCATATTTCTGTGATGTGTTTGAGACAGAAAAAGAAAGAAGTGGTGGCTTACTTGTCATCGTGAACTGGAACTCCCCATTCCTCGTCGTGATAAGCAATATAGATGGGATCTATTCATCAAAAGACACATTTTTCAGTAATATGAATTTGAGTTAAAACTTAGTAGAAGAAAACTTTTGTTACATAATAGAAAATCCAATTCTAATGAAGAACAACATTCACTAGGAATTACCAGAATTGGGTGTAATAAAGCTGCATCTCTTCTCCTCCTCAGTTGGCTTTGAAGGATCAAGAGGAACAACTCTTTCAAACTTAGCAGACTTTGATCTTCCATAATGGGCAATCTTCATTTTCCTCTGGGCCTGCTGGAGTGCCATCTGTTCCCTCCTCACGGCAGCTATGCTTCCTGGGGAGTCAGTGATCAAAGAGGAGGAGTAGCTGAATGAAGCGTCTACAGAGGCTGGCGCACAGGACCCTTCCTTGAAGCTCTTGGACTTTTTTCTCTCCAAAGTCGGAGCTTTTGAGGAGCTTTTTGGGATGGCAATCTTTTCATAGCTAGTGTTGAGTCCATTGTTGTCACTGCCTCTCTTCACTGCAGGAAGCCTTGGTGACTTAGACTTTGGAGAAACTGGGGGTGTCAATGAGGTCTTGCTGGGAAGAGGTGGTGATGGTGGAGAAAGTGACTTTGGTGGCTGCACTTTCTTGATTGAATTCCTCCTTTCAAGGTTTGGGACACGGTTGCAAGTTGGTTGAAGGACCGGCCTTCCATTGATTCTAGCCACTGAAGAAGGCATCACAGTGGTGGTTGCAGCAGCAGCAGCAGCAGCAACAGCCTCTATGCCTACAGTAACTTTTGCCTTAGAGCTGCACATGTTGGTGCCTTTTGTTATGATATGAGTTCAGATTGAAAAAGGGTGTTTTGATGAAGAAACAGAGAAGATGAACCAGCAAAGCTACGAGGCAATGAGAATGGCAGAATGAGAGGAAATGAAGGGTGTGATGAGGAAGTGAATTAGGAGAAGGAAGAGAGGGTTATGGGTTTTTATAAAATGTGGGGAAGGTAGGGACAGGTTGAGGAGAAGTTGTAACATGGGGAGGTGGGGATCTGCCATACAACCTCTTGTGAGGGGCATTACTTTTTGCAAACTAAACCACGAGGGATGAGTGTGACACGCGCTTCTAACTTTTGCCACTTGGCAATTCTCAACATACTAATATGTTATTATTCATATTATCGAGTATATAACTGAATTATAAATCTATTTTACCAGATTGAGTTACGTTTAAAGTTTATGTATTGATATAGCTTAATATCAGAATTATAACTTATATAAGGTTAGAGAATCAAGGAAGCTTGTTGGAGGATTCGTTGGGTGGGATATTGTGCTGTGGCTGAATCATATGATGTATGTATGAACCATGTTAAAAATTTCTTACAGAGTGTTTTATGTATGCAGCATATGTGTGGCTTCCCATGGGACTTTTATCAGTGTTGGAGTGATGCATAAGAAAGGTCAAAATGCAAGGAAAAAGATCAATCATTGGGCCCATTCCTTTTATCTGTATGGAATCTGTCTTTTATTTATTTATTTTTTATGTTTATCTTCCTGTGAGTGTGAGAATGAGAGAGTGGAAACGGATTGGTAGAAAAAGTACATACATGATATCCGTTGTAAGCAACATTAGAAAGTGAGCATTGAGAGCGATGAAAGATTGTTGTTGGATTGAATAAAATGGTGGTGCTGTAGCACAAATATGAGAGATATATTGAGATCAAGTGAGAAACTCCTTTGTGAGACTTTGTTATGACACTCAACTCAGATCGTTTCTCTGGTTTTTTGTTCTTATATTCCCGGACACCAGATTAAAGGATTTTTTTTAGGGTAAACATAGTTTCATTTGCTTTTCACCAAAGTGGGATACTAATGATTATTTAAAAGAGAGAATTTTCTTTTCATGTTCTACAAAACAAACATGAAATAAATCCACTAAAGGCTCTTATGTGGGTTAGTTTCAATTTTATAACATCCTAAAAGAAAAACTATTTACTATTCCACCTTAGACATACGCATCACTACTTTGATTTACAAACCAAATTAAGAATAATGGATTAGGGTAAGAACTCTCCAACCTTTCACCACCTAATATTTTAATCTACCACTTAATATTTTAATCTATGTGACTTAGACCTGGAGGTGTCAATTTGTCCAATGATCCATGCGTCAGTCTTAGTCCACCTTTGAATAAGCCCACCCCTACATGAGAGGCCAGAAAAAAAAAGCTTCAATTTTCAAAGTTCCCTCTAAAGTGGGTTAGGGTTAGGGCTTATGTGCGCTTACCCGACTAAAATACTTCAATTAACTCTTAAAAATAATATCTTGAGTCTGAGTTAAAGATCGAGTCAAATCGTCTCGAGTCAAAGGCTAAGACGGGCAGACCAAACTGAAGGTCGAGATAGGTCATTTTGGACGGAAATTTGAAATAGGTCGTCATGGAGATGAGTTGTCTCAGACCAAGGATCGAGATGGGTCGGTCAGACCGAAGGTCGAGATAGGCCGGCCCGAACGAAAGGTCCAGATGGGGTGATCATGACCGAAGGTCAAGGCGGGTCAGTCTTGAAAGAAAGTCGAGATGTGTCGGCTAGAGTCGAAGGTTGAGATGGGACGACTTAGACCGAATATCAAGACGGGTCGACATGGGTCGAATGTGAAGGCATGTTCGGCCGGAGGTCAAGGCAGACCCCTACTCGAAGGTCAAGTTGGACAAGCTAAGGCGAAGGTCGAAATGAACTATTTTGAAAGAAAATTTGAAACAGACCGTCATTGATGGGTTGTCTCGGGCCGTTATTTAATAATTAATGTAATATAATATTTAAATATTTTACATCTTTAAGAATTTTGTGAACCAAAAATTGATTTATTTTTCTATCATATTACCCTTAAGAAGCAAATTATACAAGGATATGCTTTCACACAAGTGATTGGTATGTCTAGTAATGACCTTTCGACTTAACAATATCCCCACAAACCTTTCAATCCTTTGAAAGATTTGCTCCATAATTATCTTAGATGATATATCATGTTTTTTTTCTTGATATTTTTCTAACTTATTTAAGTCTATTTTTGTCACTCCTATTGTGGTCTATCTTGGTCATATCATTCTTCTAAATGAAGTAAAATCGAACCTAGAAGAGATTTAAACAATTATTGCATGCCTTAGTCCACTTTCCTCATTAGCTCTGAAAACAAGTCACAACATAAGAAGATAGGGTTGAACCGTGTTTTAAGATTTTTCAAAAACTTTTCACAATCTTTCATTTGATAAATACAAATAGACAAAGTTTAATATTGTTTCTCTTGAGAGATGCTTTCCAACTTAAGTTAGACGTAGATTGATAACATGAAATATAAAAGCTAAAAGATAGAATGACTTATGCAAAGTAGTTTGATACTAGTTTGTCTGAAACACAAATATTACATCCACTTCTTGATCTACGCAATCAAGCTTCGTTAAGATAGACTACCGCTAGAAGATACAAGTATTATATAAATGCAATTACTTTTTCCTAAACAACAATTATATTTTGGACACAACCACTTTTGGTTAACATAAGTAGTCTAGACATAACCATTTCTAGCTAAGCTACAAATATTGTATTGGCACAACGACTTTTGGCTAGGCACAAGTATTGTTTTGACCCAACCATTCCTAGCTAAACACTTTGATTACAAAGGGTGTAATCTATAAGATCACATGTTTCACTCACTAAAATAGATTGTCATCCTTAGACAAATACAATATAGTAACCACTCTTGTAATTGATTATAAACACAAACAATGTTCTTCTAAAAGATGATGTTCTGATGATGATTATACACAATATTTTTTTACTAGTAAGACTAATGTACAAAAACTATGTTTAGTTCTCAATCAATTGATGAGGTCCACTAAGCAGACTAATGCTGTGAACTTACAATATGAGTATTACTTAGGTTGTAGCCACTCCTAGTTAACCCCTTGAGCACTCTCTAGAAGTCAGTCCTAGCTCAATTAAGTATTATTTTCCATGTCCTTCTGACTCAACAAGAGTATTCTTTCGTCTTTTAGCCACTCCTAACTCAACTAACTATTCTTTTCCATGTCCCTTCTAACTCACAAGAGTATTCTTTCAACTCTTAGCCACTCATAACTCAACTAAGTATTCTTTTCCAAACTACTTTTGGCTCAATACAAATATTCACTAGGTGATAACCACTCTTAGTTGACTTCATTAAAGTATTTCACATGTCACTTAAGGCTTAAACATGAGTACTCTTTGAACAATAGCCACTCTTGGTTAATAACTAGTATGTTCTTTCTCTAACACTCACACCTAGCTAAGAAAAATAGGTTGTGTGAAGAGTGATCAAAGGATCACGTGTTTGCTCACTAAAGAGGTTGATCATTATAGATGCAAGTAGTAGCTTGAGCCTTCTCTACTAGTTTGCTAATTTGAACTACGGGTGAGAAAAATGAACTACATTGAACTGAACTATGTAAAGCTACAGTGAACTTAAAAGTTGTTTGCCTGAACTAAACTGAAAATTAGTCCAGATGAAGTAAACTGAACTATCTTTTGTTCTAACAAATTGAATCGAACTGAGCAATTTTTTAAATCCTTGAAAAAAGGAGAAAAATTAACTAAGTAGATAGCAAAGATTTGTCTCTACTCAAGAACATAAGTCCTCCCATAAACAACAAAATCAAAAAATTATTACATCATAAAATACACTACAAGAAAATCATTGAATTATAACCAATTTTAGTGACAAAAAATAATTATTCACTTTAGTGACCAATTTAGTTACCAATTTATAAACTAAAACATTATTAGTAAGTAAAATAGTTTCTATTATGAATTGATCTCTAAATTGGTTATTAGAATAATTTCTAGTATAAAATACAACTTAGTGACACATCTTCAAACTTAAAATATAAATTAAAAAATATATAAATTTTTCATATAAACTCACTCTGCTCAAATTTATCAAGTTCTTTAGTATCTTCATAAAAAAATATAGAGAAAGGTATTACTTTCAACCAATCTTGTGTGCATACAAGTATGAATATTTTTAGTACAAATTTGGGAAAACACAATTTTTCATTTATAATAATAATAATAGATTATTAAGTCTAATTATAATTTTTACTAATCTACATATATGATATTTAATTTTATAATACATAATTAATAATTGTATATACTTTCGAAAAGTTTTCTATAACTTTTAATCAATTTATCTTGTATTTTTTCCTTAAATTTATTTTCTTCCAATTGCATTTTTAATTGTTTCAATCTTGCTAAACATGCAAACGTGTTTCCATTTTATTATTTTTTAAATATTGGAAATATTTTTTACTTTAAAATAATAAAAAACCTTTTTTATTTTTTATTTGTGAATTGGTAGAAAATGAATAAAAGAAAAATAAGTAGTTTCAATTATTTGAGCAGTTAATTGTAATCTTAGAGATACAATTATTTAAAATTGAACTATAAAATGGTTCAGTTCAATTTTTACCTTAAATAATTCAATTATTTTAGTTTAATGTAGTATAGTTGATTAATAGGTTAGTGTAATTCAGCTAATTTTACTCACTTTTAATTTGAATATTGTAGTGTTCTTCTATGAGTAGCGTTTCAACACTTTACAACATGGTCTCTTGTCTTTCTTCTTCTTTCTTGATTTGCTTTATATAGGTTTAGAAGAAAGTATCCTTTGTAAATTTATTTTTTGTTATTGAGCATATTTATCTTTTAGGAGTGCATGTCTTTGTTTGACTAGTTCGATAATGATGGATGCATTTAATGCACTTCATGCAACTTTAATTTCCCTCCTTCTTTATTCAACAGCTAGGTTAGCTAGCGATACTTGGCTTCCTTGGTAGTAGAACGTTTTGCAACAATGCATGGCAAAAGTGCACACCAAATAGGATGGATAATTGAGCTAGAACTTGAATAGTACTTGTGTTAGATGTTGTTGAAGAAAGTAGCTTCAATTTTTTATTCGAGAGATCTTCTAATGTATTTTTTTTCTTTACTAATAAATCTCTTTAGTTAGAAAGGAAGAACTAGACATTGCCTATAACGTAGAATGAGCATCTATATGTTTTCATTTAGTATGATGCTAGCTTACTTCTATGTGATTATTGTTTAGAGACATTTGTATTATTTAAAGTAAACTAAAATTGCTCTGTGTTGTTGTTTATTTAAAACATCTTCTTTCCGTGAAGCATGATTATGTTTTATACATGTTGTTTTTTAGTACCTAATTTAAATCGTAGGGTGCTAGAATTTTTGTCCAAAAAAAATTCTTTGAAAGCTTAAAGGCATTTTTTCACAAGAGCGGTAAGTATTGTCAGCAACATGCCAACCTTTCATTTTCAAAGAGAACTTCTTTATATAGATCTGAGAAATAAAGAGTTATTGCAAAACCTTTCTAAGTCATTGTGAAGTTAACGAGTCTTTGATCTTTGTTGGCTTCGTCTGACCATGTTTAAGCACGTAGATGAATCTAAATACTCTTCAAGTAACATTAAATGCATGTGGCTTCTATGTGCAACATGCAAGGCATGGCATACTAACTTATTTTCTCTTTGGCGTAACGTGCAAGGCTTGACATAGTTAGTTGACTCTCTAACACTAACATTTTGCCCTTTTAGAAAATATGTGTGTGTGAATCGACATTAAGTAAAATATTAAAGGATCTCAATGATGACAAATCATTTTCAAATCTTGTCAAGAGAAACAACGTGATAAAGATTCCTTGCACAGAGAATAATCATTTATAAGTCTTCAATAAGTACCATTGTTGGTATCCATGATAACATTGTCATTGAAGCATTCAAATTAATACTAGTTATAACAACTTCAGTATTATTAAGAAAGTAGCCAAAAATATTAGTATAGATAAAGATAAGCCAAAGTCGTCTCCCAACGAACACAAAATTGATTTCTAACAAATTAGTTCTTATAAAATCTATGCAAAAGGGTTTGTCAAATAAAATAAAAATAATAAAAGACCATAAAGATAAATAAAATACATAAAAGATTAAATAACAAAATAATAAATGATAGAAAGAAATAAAATAGAAAAAAGATAAAAAGTGATTAAAATAATAATAAAGAAAATATGCTTGTTTTTTAAAAATATGATTCATCATTGGTTTTCTAAATGTTATTGCTATTGAATTTTTGTCTAAGATTTCAAGTCAATCTATGTAACTTCCCAATTAATTTAGTGGTATCCTCACTTCTAACCAAAGTAACTTCTCTGTCAAAAGCAAAAACTTTTTAGATAATCATAACAAATTTAACAAAAAGTAACATCTCGATAAATATTACTATATCTAATCATGTTTATTCTTTTACCTCTTATATCAAGTAAAAATCCAATTAACCAAAGTGACTTCATGGTTCATTCTAATTAAAGTTTTCACCTTTAATTGAAGTAACTTCTCAATTATTGACAAAAACCCATTCAATCATATGAAAGTTTCTAACTTTTAACAAAGTAACTTCTGAATTAAAATTAAAAACCCTTTGACCCTATGATTGTTAACTTATGTAGATTTAACATTGTGCTAACTTGCTACAATATAAAAATCATCACTTTTACTTGATTAATAAACAAAAGACTTAAATAAACATAAATCAAAACAAGAATTAAAAAAAGAAACAAATTTATTCAACCTAACTTGGGAATCCAGTTAAGAAATTGCAACAGAATAAACCCAAGAGGCTTAGCACTCCATTAATGGTAAAAATAACATAAAAATAGGAGAAAATATAGGGGAGACACTAGTGCAAAAATCACTTTTTATGACAGTTATAATCCATCGGGCATAATATGTGACGTGATGCCATAATTGTAAATATTGTAAGACTTTCTATACCAGTTATCTAGAACCAACATAGAAAGTGGGGGTGGTGACAAATTCATAATAAAGTACAATTTTTTTATACCAGTTAAACATAGAACTAGTATAGAAAGTGATGTGGTGACACTTTTGTAATAAACCAGGTTACACAGAAACCTTTTCTCACTTTCCAAATCCTAGCAACCACACATATTCTTGCATTCTCCAAAGATGTCAAGCGTTTATGTGTGTGTGTCCATGCTCTGTATGTTCATGCGTGTGTCTAAATATGTGTGTGTCTGTGTGTATGCCCAAATAGTAAGATACCAACATAAACATAGTAGTATCTAAATCAAATCATTAATGAGTCATATGCATACAGTTGTAATAATTTCATAATCCAAACTCCTATTTATCCCATAAACCATAAATCAACACATGAATCTAGGTATCAAAATACACACACAAGGAATATCAATTTACGCATTATTCAAAAAACTCATATTAAGTACATCCTACCACATTTTAACACTTAACTCATTCTAAGCTACTCGGGTATGAAAACCTTAGTTTCATAGATCAAGGTACGTTTAAGACATCCATGTGCTTTAGGTGTGTAATGATAGAACAATTGGCCTTGGAAAAAGGGTTGAATAGAGCCTTAGGCTTTTTTTCGCATAGCACTAGACTAGATTTTCTAGCAAATGTTAATCAAGCAAACATAAAATTTTATGCTAATCCATCCCAACTCACATATTACGTCCAATTATCGGTGAGCACCTTACATAAGAGGTTCTAGTAATCAACCAAAGATTAAAAATAATATATAAATCTTTGCAGGTTACAACTAGTAGACAAGTCTCTCCGGGTTACCCCTTCTTAACCTCCCTTGCCCCTTCTTAACATCCCTTGATACTGAGAACTCTTAAGAATAATGAAACACACTCTCATAGAGAGTACAATTTAAGCTCACTCTGAAAATTTTGTTACGTGGGAAGAATTTAGAAAATTTTCTCACAACCCAATAAAATGAACAGAAGTAGTACAAGGCTTAGAAAAATATATCAATGTTGTGTTCTTAATTCAACTTGATCTCTTTATATAATTTCTTATAATTTCGTGGTTACTTGTATACAAGGTAAAAATTTGATCTTGCATTGTCTTTGTGTGAAGACTACAAGTTGTATCTCTACTTTTATGATTGTGAACTCTTGCTTTTGAATGTTCTTATATCTAAACCTATTAAAATTTAGCCTATAACATATAAGCATAAGCATATAAGATCATTTGTTTATTAAAAAACTTATCATAGAGAAGTTGAGTCATAAAAACAATTTGAATATCAATAGCATAGAATAGCATAGCCAATTCAATGTAACTTAATCTCTAATAATTATGGCTTAATTAGATTTTATAGAGTCACTTTATGATCTATTACACAAAGTCTTCTGGATTGTCTACTGAAACATTAGACAAGGTCAAAAGATTTTCTGATCAAAGGAAAATATAACTTATGTGAAATCTTTTAACTACAACAAAACGTGTGTTAGTAGGTTCATATATAAGAGTCCATAACACTTAGAGTGCTTGTTATTATCAAAACTATTTAAAGACTTATATGGAATAGACTATCTTCTAAAGTTCATAGGATTAGATGGTTCAGTCTTCATATTCAATAACCTCTTCAATTTTTCACCACTTTGGGTCTTAATGTATGTCATATACAGAATAAAAAAGTATTGATATCTTTGCTAATTCATAGGTTCATATACTTAAATATACAACACATAAACTACATCAATATATTGTCCTAAGTATGTGACTTAAACAATCAAGTCCAATGTACCAACATTAGTTCAATAAAATTTATCATATAAAATTTTTATATTCATGTACATGCCATATATTATTAATTACAATCACTCACATGTAATGTAATTACATTCATCATACTACTCAACTTATTTACATCACACAAGTTTCAATTTCCTTATAAAAGAGAAAGAAAATGCATGATAGAATCAATTTAATTCACTAATATTCAAAGAAAAATAATTGAGGAAGTAAATGAAAACACATACTGAAAGTATGTATTTCACATATCACTTAGCTCATACATGTATTAAAATCATTTTGTTGAAGTAATTAAGTTATTTATTTCATTAAATCTCCAACTTGTTCTTTCTTGAAATTCGTTAACCTTGTGTTTAGATGAGGGATTTCAACAATTCTAAAAAATTGAAATACATAGTTTTTGAATTACTTATAATTGAATTCTATTCATTTCTTAAATAATTTTTTGGATGGAGTAACTAAAATATCATAAATTTCAATTTTGTTTGAATTAAGTAATTTAATTTATATTTTAAGGCACGTTAACCTCTATCCTTAAGCTCGAGTTAATATAGCTCGACCTTCAATCTTGGATCACTCATCTCGACTTTTGATTTGAGTCGACTCTAGAAGATTCAACTTAGGTCGGCTAGGCTCGACCTTTAGCCTGGGTTGACTCATCTTGACCTTCAACTAGGGTCGATTGATTTGGCTTACTTAACTAGACCTTGAACGCGAGCCAACTCTACTCGAATTTCAACACAAGCCAACACAACTCGACCTTCAGCTTGGATCGATATGACTCGACCTTCAGCCTGAACCATCTTATCTTGACTTTTGGCCTTAGCCAACTCGGCTCGACATTCGGCACAACTAAACTATGCTTGTCATTTGTCTTGGGCCAACTCTTCTCGACCTTTGGTCAAGGCCGGCTTCGCTCGACCTTTAACCCGGATCAGCTCTGCTTAACATTCAGCATGGGCGGGCTCAACCATTGACCCGAGTTGACTCAGCTCGACCTTCAGTCTGAGCTAGCTCGACTTGACCATCAGTACGGGCCAACAAGGCTTGGCCATTGGCCTAATTCGACTATATTCGACCATTGGTGTCGAATCGGCTTGACCATCGGCCTTGTTGACTTGGCTCCACCTTTGGCCCGGGCTGACTCGGCTCGACCATCGTTGACGGATCGACTATTCCATCAACCTGTCCTAATTGGCTTGACCTTCTCCCAGTGCCGAGTTGGCTCTACCCTCAGCCTAGGTCAACTCGACTCGAACTTCGGCCCAGGCTAACTCAATTCGACCTTCAGCTCGGACCGTCTCGGCTCAACCTTTGGCTCGAGTCGACTCGATTCGAACTTCGGCTCGAGCTTACTTGACATTTGACCCAAAACGATTTAGTTGGAGCCTTCACCTCGGGTAGACTCGGCTGAGCCTTCATCCTAAGACGACTCGACTCGACCTTCGTGTGTAGAGTGATAATAAAGTGAAAAGTAGTGGAATTTCAAATTTCTTATACTTTTAAGGGGTGTTTGAAATTCTTCTATTTTATTCATTTGAAATATCTTCTGAAATTTCTTAAATTTAAATTTATTTCTAATTACTTTATCAAAAAAAAATCATTTTAATGTAAAAAAATTTAAATTATTTACACAAATGAATTATCATTCTAAACACAACATAACTAAATTTAATCATCATTGAACGAATTTCGTAGAACCACTAGTTCAATACTCAACACTATAATAATCCAAACAAAGCTATCATTTAGTTTCTAAATTTATACATGCATGAACTTATCAATCCATTTTATTTTCAATTTAAACCTAAACATAGCCCATCATTAATCTGTATATCCATTTTGTTTCCAAAACAAACCCAACATGAAATACACATCAAGGATAACTTTCTTACTTGATAGCTAGTTATAGTTCTAGAAATTACTATAAGAGAATAAGATAGCACCAAAATATTAGAAATCTAGTGCAAATTAATAAAATAATTCTAAATTTTAGTATAAATATCTAAACTAGTTAATAGAATCACTTTTTTGTAACTAAAAAAACTAACATAAAGTACAAACTCTAAAATAAAAAAGAATTTGAGAAATATTTTATTGTAAAATTAAACTTAATCTAAATTTTGATTCATTTAGGTAAAGTGTTTTATACTTTGTTGCTTTTATGAACAATATGGTCTATTGTTGAGAAAAAAAAAAATGAG
>Ga0209389_1003043_pt1 | contig 13261 bp, 10 predicted proteins | sample CowpearedBW_FD_187526 | JGI IMG/M metagenome (GOLD analysis project Ga0209389, IMG submission 187526) | Root nodule microbial communities of legume samples collected from California, USA - Cow pea red BW (SPAdes) (version 2) | ecosystem: Host-associated > Plants > Roots > Nodule | place: USA... | reverse complement strand
GAAATGATACTCGTAGTAATAGCGTAGGGGAAATTTAAGTTAACAGAGGAAAAATATCAAACAAGTGTTAACTAACTAGTAGTTTCGCCTCTCGATTAGTTATTATAGAAGTCGACCGAAGGATCAATGTTGCTATTACGAATCTATCATCCAAGCTGTTAGATATTCCCAGTAAATACAAGAAAACGGTCAAAATTAGAATTAACATCTTAGTATACTTCAATTACTAATTCACCCTTTCGAGAGATATACTACGAATTACCTGTTTCAATGTTTGCAATTGCATTGATTTTGGTAGTTGTTATTCGTATGTGGACTATGTTACGAAAAAAGAAAGGCGTTATTATAAATGTGAAGTTAAACTGATAGATTAGACGATACCTCATTAGATCGATGACGAAGCGAGTCCAGTGGTGGTGTATCCGTCGCAAGGAGAGTGAGAGGAAAAGAAAGATATAAGGGAAGGGAGAAAGAAGGAAAAGAAACACAGACACACGCCACCACACCAGAGGGAGAACCCGGGAATTCCCGTGCGATCTCCCCCAAAACCCACAAATAATTTTCTTTTATTAATTTTGATTGACCTGCCATGCAAGCGCACCTGTCATGGCAAAGGTCGGTTGACAAAATTCACCTTAACCACTTCATCCCCAAATATTCATTCTACAACATACACCGAACATTTCCCCTCAAGAATCCGAAAGCGAAGAACTCCACAGAGGAACAAATGAAGCGCTGCACCTGGTAATTTTGTTCTGGCCATCTGCTCTATATTCATCGGGCCTTCACGAAACAAGCAACACGAACACGATCATCACACCTCTGAACGGTAGATCGGTGCATAGGGCTTCAAATCTTGGAAAATCTTTAATCAAATAAGACACGTAAGAGTGATAGAACATACGCAAGAAAATAAAAAGAATCGAAAAGTAATCGCACCAATTTGTAGGAAAAGAACGGTTGGCGAGTAGATCGGAATCTGATCCATGTGAAAACCAGGTCACGAATAGGAAATCCAAACTCTTGATAGGTGATAGGTAGGAGAGGAATGAGAGAACTATTGAATTGAAAGGGGAGAAATTGAATTGGGAATAAGGGAAACACACCAGTGATTATATAGGGTTGTTTTAGTGGAATGAACGGTTGAGATTTCCAACTTTAGACGCGTGATATTCTCTGAACAACCAGGTACCGTTAGTTAGATAACCTCTTCTGACTCGTGCTTGGTTGTTATTTTTTCTTATTTTTCAAGTAATAAATAAATAGACTAACGAATCTCAACATACTTTATCAACAAATATTTTATAAGTTATTTAATATTTATATTAAATATAAGAGGGAATATAAAATATTTAAAAGAGAAAAAACAAATTTATAAGCCAAATAATTTTTTTATTCTGGTAAAAATTCATATAGATTTTTAAAATTAAAAAGATTACTTGTTGAAAGAGTAATGAGAAGTAATGTTCTCGTATTACCATTGAACAAATAAAAACAGGAGTTCCAATATCATAGCAAGATCAAACCAGTTTTGTTAAAATACTAATATTTTAATTTTTAATATAATAACTGTTCTGGTTTAAAGTGAAGTAGCTTAAGTTAAAGAATTGAAGTGTTTATTATGACTTTGTTTGTATTATTTTCTTAGTTATAGTATAGATTAAAGAATAGCTTAGTATGTTAAGATAGGAGGTACTAGAAAATTGATTTGATCGATTTTTATAGTGAGATCTTTGGTTTTAGAAAAATAAAATTATCTCTTCAATATTTCCCTGATTATCGCAAGTTGGTTTTTAAAAAAATTAACAACGACAAATTATTATTTCTTTACAGAGAAAACTAAACAGCTTTTTAAACCTCACTCCTCATACGGTCGTTAATTGAATAAAAAGCCTAATATAATATATGAAACAATCTTAATAAAAAAAATAAACTAATAATATAAATATATAAATTAAATTTAAAAACTTCACTTGAAAATGTGATAAGTCATCACATATAATGTTAAGTCAAGTATAAAATAAACAAATCTAACATACCATATTTAAGTTTCTCAATGATAAAATTCATTAATAATATAGCAAGTCTGTTAAAATAAAGTCAATAATAACTCAAAAATTTTATTATTTAAGTAATCTTTAATATTCAACAACCACAATATATGGAAACGTATTTATTATTATTTAAATGAAAAAAATTAGAGAAAAAGATTAAAATATTTTTTTTTCTTGAACTTTGAAGAACATAATTATTATTTCAGACATGAAAAACCTTTTATTGGTTGCTTTTAGTCTTACAAGTTTATAAAGATCAAATATGTATTGCAAATTTATGATGTCAACAAGTAATTAAATTCAAGTAATAACTATCAATTTATCATTATTTATTTTTCTTTTCGTAATTGAATTGCATATGGAGTTTAATTAATGATTATATTGACATTAAGATTTCAAGGTACACACATGACCATGACAATTAAACTAAAATAAATATCTAATAACAAGGACCAATAAGGATAAAAAAACTGATGAAATAGCATAGTGATTGAAATTAATAATAAGCAGTAAAAGTAAAAGGACTTGATTAAGAGATAGAAAAGTTGAGTGTCATTTGAAGATGAAAAAGAGTTCTTCATTTCTATGATCATCTTGATATATAATTGTCTCTTGATTCTAATAAGCTCAAGATAAGATTTAAAGTATATATTTGCTCTCACGATTGTGTCCTAAATTCAATACCTCATTCATATATAACCAAAATTAGAATATAAGTGATGAAGATGATTATTTATAACATATGCCCTCCCAAAATTCCTACTCTAAATGTACTCAAATAAGTCTAAATGAAATGTAAATAAGAGATCTAGACCTCTCCTAAGTGTGACCGAAAATTTAAAGAAATAAAATAAAAAGGACAAAACATTGGAATTTTGAAAGTAAAAAAGAAATTCAAAAGAATCTTCAATGGTGACAAGATTTAGGAGGGTGCTTTTCATGCTTACACATGTTATGTGGGTCGGCTCGGCCTGTTTAGGCCCCTCCCGCATTTGGCTCATCCTGCATTTTCAATATAGGTTGCAAAGTCTCATCTACAAGCTAATCTATTTTTTTATTTATAAATTTTTATGATAAAATTTTCAATGTTCAATAAATTGGGAAACTTTAACAAATTCACCAAATTAAGCAAAAACTTTGGGGGATTTAGATCATAAATTGATAATTTAACATTTTCATCATATTCATATTCATACTTTGATATACATGATCTATTCTTCAAATTTTAACACATTAAAAAATACATAGTACTTGTCTTTTTTACTTATACAAGAATTTGGAACATTCATGCAGAAGTCCAGAAAGAAAGTAACTAATATACACAAGTATAAGTTTTTTTTATGCAGGACAACTCGCACGTGTCGCGAGCTATGTGGGTCGGGCTTTCATGGGCCAACGGGCTTAATATCTCGTCTCGCCCCGCGTTTTTTTGGCAGGCCAGCCTGCCGAGCCAAGCGCACATTGCCACCCCTAGTTTCAATATGTTTTCCATGTTCATAATGATCTCTTCCTTGTTTGAGAATTACCTAATGAATTCGACATTAAATTTTGACTTTGTGATGCTCCTTTCTTCTTCTCTTATTAAAACGTTTTTTGTCTTAATGTTAGTAGTCTCTTATAATATTTTCTTGGATTCGTGAAAGTTTAACAAAGCTTAATCTAAACATTAATAATTAGACCTACAACTACAAATATTAAATCATGAATTTACAAGTCGAAAGATTACAAAATAAATAAAAAGAATGACTATTTTATTGAGTAAGAACCTATACCTTGACAACTAAGCCTCCACATAGTTGTGCCAGGAGAAGGGACTGCATGGTGGGCTGAGCTCAAGGATACATCCCAAGGCCCACTCCACGTCACCAGATCAGGGGTACTCTCAAACCTCCACATCATGATTTGCTATAGGTGACCAAGTTAGGCAGCGTGAGAATAGAGCGAGGAATAGTACTATCGTGTAACTGCCTATCCGTGCTTCTGGGGAAAAAATATCCCTTGTAAATACCTATACATACAAAGAGCACTCTAAAGAGAGGGGAGGATTTTTTTTATTTGGTTTAGGAAGGAGTTGTTATATGAATAAGTGGTTTCTAGGTGAGAAGCCAAACAACACAACTTTCTGTCGAAACATTAGCATCCACCGTGTGGTCCAGTACATAAACATGTTAAGGAAGACATGCAGAGGGTTGAGGAGGAGAGCACACAACTCCAACCTTTGCTTAGTTAAAGTCATCGCGCCTCAGGTGAATTATCTTTTTATGCTTAAAAGTAAGGTTGTATCATGTTAGCACAACTTCAATTATGTTGTGAAGTGTACTGACATTCTATAAACACAATTCATCACAACATTTCACAACTTCATTACACTTCACAACACAACTTAAATCATGCCAATATAACACAACTTTGTTTATGATATAATTTACCTTAATAAAAATTGTCTCAAGTTATGACGACTTTAACTTTTTAAAAGAAATTGTTTAAAGTTGATACAACTTCATTTCAATTATAGCGAAATCGCTACAACATAACATGCCTTTTTCATTATCAAGACTTGACCAATAATTTCAAAATAAAAATTGTTATTTAAATGATTACATCTCATGTTCACAATTTGCCACAATCCAAATGGTCTCTCTGATTTATTAAGATTTTGTCCCTACATATTACAAATTTGCATCAAATGGGATTTTATTTGTTTCAGGTTCCAAGAAATTGAACATGTGAAAGTTCAACCGGATCGCATAAGTTGACCTATCTAGTATGAAGATACAATTATCATTTAAATAATTTAACAAGAATAACACTTTTCAACTAATATATTTTTTAACTTGAAAGAGTTAAATTATCCTCTCTTTTTTCATAATATTCTTTTAAGGATATTAGAAAACACTGTTTTCCAATTTCAAATTTACGGACAACTAAACAATTCCCTTCATTTTTCAAATGGCTCTCAAGGAAAACAAAGTTGTCGATCGAAAGTGAATAAATAAAAATAGATAAAATAACAATTGTTATATATACGAAAATCTATAGTCTACGATATATATAATAAGTGAATTTTGTAGCATTGCTCATTCGTGAGTTTGATTTAGTCATTATAATAATATTTACAAAATTAAAATCACTTACAGTTTATTTATGAAAAAAAGTTGTTACAAATTTTCATATCAAAAGCTTGTTTACAACAATCACTTAAAATTAAACAAGCACAATATAATTGTTTCACAAACTCGCAATATTCAAAATAACACTTCAATTATTTTCCACAACTTATTTAATCTTTCCCAGAGTCCAACACAAGACACTTAATCAGGCTTTCATTTGCTACTTAGTTTAGAAAAATAAAAATGAATACAAAAAAGACTAAAACTACTATTGTGCAGAAAATCATCTCAAATTGAAGGGTATTATTCTCAGCATCCGATACAGACATCGTATATTATCGAGTGATGATGAATCTAACGATTATCATCAAGATCATGCATCTACAACACTTTTATTGAATCCTTTTTCACTTGCACTGGCCATTTCATATTTCATACTTGGTGAAAGAATCCGTATAAATCATCCATAGTAGTAATTTAACAAGTATATTAATAAACACGAGCTTTAGGAGGGAATGATTCCACTTCATCGTCCAAAGTGTTCATGTGCACTGGCCTGTAATCTAACCGGACCTTCTCATTCTCCCAATATCTGAAAATCATGCACAAAAGCTCACTAACAAAAACAAAGCAACTTGTAAATACAAGTATTTTCACCATCGAAAGTGTTACGGTAAATCCAGAAAACCATATTCATTTTTGTTTTAGATGGCCAGCAAGCCCTGCACCTTACCATTCTGCCTTGGCAAAGCAAGAAGCCTAATGGATCACTAACCAGAATATATACCGTGCCACGGATAGCAGCACAATTACTATAGTGAGTATGGAATTTTCATCTAAAATTACCACATTCAACAGAAAAACATTTGTTGCAATTCCCCACCAAAAATCGATGCATATCCGTTTTTGAATCCTGTCACCACTTCAAATTTGATGGGTTTACTAAATAAAAGACAGCAAAAGACACTGGATTACATAAAGGCTTGTCCCTTCCTGCAATGACAACTAAACTACCCAGAGACGGAGGTTCTTCAAGAAAGGATAACTTAAAGTTGGTTCAAATATTATTCCACTTGCGCCACTGGTTTATTGATTGTTTGACTTCTCTACTAATACAAGAGATTAAAGACGCAAGCTCTGATGCACTTAAACTAAAAATATTATTCCACTTGCGCCACTGGTTTATTGATGGTTTGACTTCTCTACTAATACAAGAGATTAAAGACGCAAGCTCTGATGCACTAACGAATCAACAGGATTGTATACATTAAAAGCATCAGGATTCCCACTAGAAATGAAGAGAACCAACGCAATCCAAATATCTACTCATGTAAATAGCACATTAATTGAAACATGACTTACCCCAAAGTGTGTTTCATCCAGCTTTCATCGTCTCTTTTCTGTAAATTAAAAGCAAGCACCGTATTCAATCAGACCCACTATTCATATTAATGGGGTGAAATATATACAGCAGTTTATACTAACCGTGAAGTCCTCACGGGCATGAGCACCTCTACTCTCTTTTCTTGCTTCAGCAGAATGCATGGTGATGCAGGCATTAATCAAAAGATTTTCCAACTCAATGGTCTCAATCAGGTCAGAGTTCCTGAGAATATTGAGACAGAGAACCTTTTAAAATGAAAGAACAGATTTGATTCCTTGAAATAATAGGGATCCCAAGTGACATAGGCCAAAGAATTTTTACCATATCAAACCTCGATCCTTCAACTTGACATCATGGAAGCTCTCCCATGTTTTATCAATTAATTGACAACCTGTCACAAGGTACATGATATTCAAAGAGAGAATATAACTATGGGAGCAGTAAAGGTTATAAGTGTACTTTGAGCAAAGGAAGGGGATAAGAAGAACAATAATTATTGATCAACAAAGTACTACCTTCTTCTAATGTTTCTTGGGTACGGAACACAGCAGCATTGCTTTGCATTACTCTTTGCATATTCAACCGAATTTTGGAAGTTGGCAATGATCCATTTGAATTTCTCAATTTGTCCAGCCAAGCAATTGTTTTCATACCAGCATCTTTCTCTAAAGGCTTTTGTTTATCTCCTGCAAAATATTAAACAGGTGAACTTTTTTTCACTTCATTTCAACGTGCACAATCTATTTATAACTGAGAATGAATCTTGCCTGGCCTACGGATTTCTGCAACTCTATTTGCACAAGCTCTACCAAAAACAACAATGTCAAGAAGTGAATTTGCACCAAGCCTATTGGCACCATGAACTGAAGCACAGGCTGTTTCCCCAGCAGCCATTAATCCAGGAACTACTGCATCTGGATCATTACCTTTAATAGTAACCACCTAAATGAGAAAAAAGATGTATTAGACTAATTCTTTTTCCATTTTTTCGCTTTGTTTAAATAAAAATTTAATGAAAATATAAAAAATTCATAGGACAAGATAGCATGCCATAAACCAAACAGGTAATCAAGTATTTCATAAACGAAAATTAATAAAATATATCATTATTTGCAATGTGACATACGCAATGACATACATATTCAAATTCCTGGAGAAGCAATTTGAGAAATAAATAGATTTCTCCAAGAGTCTCTCTCGTAGATAGAAGTGAAATGGTGTGGTGCTAGTTAGTTACAAAAAATACATACATACATATAGTAATGGGAATAACGTAACGCTACAGGTACAAAATGATTCACAAAAATATTAGAAAGACATTTAGGTACCAAACATGACTTCCTAAATCACGGTTTTCTGAGAACTTCATACCACAAAATTTTTCAACACATAAAGATGTCAAACTCAGCTTTATATCCGTTTCTAACTGTTTCGATGAAGCATAGAAAACAACTAAAAGTTTAGGTGTTTGGTGATAATACAAATTACATAGAAAATTGCTTTAATAACATAGAATAATCAAATCCTTTCTGGCACATTCTGTCTCTCTTTTTTCTTTGTGTAAGGTACATAACTTCAAGCCAATGAAAAGGTTCGAGTCGTCAAAATAAAACCAAACAATTATCTGTTGTGGTATGTGTTCTTCTCAACTATTGTGCACCAAGAAAGCGGAGAGCAGTAATTTATAATGATAGGAAATAGTTGCTCTAGAAAAAATATATATAGGCATGACAATGACTAATTAAATTTATTTTTCATTTTTTAATTTGTTTCTCATATTTTCTTTTTCTTTCCTTTTCTCAAATGGAGGTTAAACAATTACTTTTAATATTGTACCTCTCCATGATGATTCGTGGGAATACCACCCATGTTATAATGCACTGTTGGCAAAACAGGAATAGGCTCCTTAGTAACATCCACACCAGCAAAAATAGCAGCTGTTTCAGAGATACCAGGTAGTCTCTCCTTGAGAACATCTGGGGGTAAGTGATTCAGGTGTAGATAGATGTGATCTTTATGGGGTCCTGCAAACAATTTCCATGGTCAAATTAATTGTCCAAATTAACTGGAAGGTCAAGGTTCAAGAAAATATCGTGCATATCTAGTTTCTAGAGGAAGACAACGTCCCACTAAAATAATATAGCCACAATTATATACAACGTCAAAGTAACAGCATAGTTATACGTTAGAATATTTTTTTATCAGAACATAGAAGTATTAATTTAAGGTCAACCATACCTACACCACGGCCTTCCCGAATTTCCATAGTCATTGATCTGGAAACAACATCTCTTGATGCAAGATCCTTTGCAGTAGGAGCATAACGTTCCATAAACCTCTCACCCTCACTGTTCCTGAGAATCCCACCTTCACCACGAGAACCTACAAGGTCCAAGAAAGAAAATGAGAAGCAATATATATTTCGACTAAATTGGCCAAAGTACATAACTGTCAATAGTATACAATCAAAAGATAGCCTATATGCAAATAAGAACTAAGACATTCCAACCTTCCGTGATAAGGCAACCCGCTCCATATATGCCCGTAGGGTGAAATTGCACAAACTCTAAATCCTTCAAAATTTATGACAGGAAAATGTTAAAACACTTGCTATATAAGATTTCAGCTTAATAACAAAATTTGCAAAGCCTAAAAATATACCTCAAGTGGGACCCCAGCCCGTGCAGCCATGGCATTGCCATCTCCAGTACATGTATGTGCTGAGGTGGCAGAAAAATATGCTCTACCATAGCCCTGATGCAAAACAGAAGATTAACACATACATGTTCATGACAATTACAATTGTAAACTTCAATTAATATCTAACATGCAAAAGAAAATAATGTACCCCCGTGGCCAAAATTGTTGAAGCTGCTTGGAAACGATGTAATGTTCCATCCTCCATATTCAACGCAATCACTCCTTGGCAACTACCTGTATTTCAAACAAGGAAAAATTGTTAACTCTATCAACTCCTACACATACACAGTCAGCAACATCTTTTCAGCACTGCACATGTTTGACAATCCAGTGAGCATCACAAACAAGTAACGCCATATTTGTACATATGAGGGACAGGTCATAGTTGTGAAAAAATAAATGATGAGAACATATAGCCACTTAATCTCAAATCTTAAATATTAAATATAAATAAAAAAAGAAGTATATTTTTTGGTGTACCATTCATAAAACTGGTCCTATAACTGTGTCATGAGACAGAATTTTTAATAATTTTACTTACTCTTGTTCTTCTCTCACCAGTGTTGCAGCTTGCGTTCTAGTAATAATATGACCAAAGAAGTCAGCAGGCAAGGTGAGAAGGAAAGCTAAATTCTTTAGATTTCCCGGATATGCACAAAAAACTAAAGTTTCAGTTTTTACTTTCTACTATACCATTGTATTGGTTAACTTTAATTTCAAGATTAGCTGGGCAAAACAGGCAACCATGTTTGCAATTGAATTTTGAAATTGCTTTCCTAGCCTTGTGGACATACCAACATAGTGAAGTGTTATTCCTATAATCCCATACTCTCCTTTATGTGCCTTTTAGTAGCTAATGTCAAGCAGAAGAAAAATTGTGACCTATTTATCTTTGTATTATAGCTTTGGCAAAACTGTAGTTCATTTCCTCTGTCAATGACACAAGAACTATTTCGAATTTGGCGGATTATTAATAAATGGACGAATACTTGAACAGTTGAAAGAAAATATGAGACTCTAAAATGCAAATGTGGATGCATAAAATCCACTTGAAGGATATAATTCTCCGCCAGCACAGTGCAGGAAACTTTCTGGTCGTCCTGTGCTATTAAATCCTTTCCTATGAATGCTGATACGTTGTGCAATTAATTGATTGCAAATTGTTCAGAGAAATAAACTACTTTCCAGAGAACCTTACCATCACTGTTCATTAATAGATCTAGTGCAAAATATTCCACAAAAAACTGGGTATTATGTCTCATAGCTTGGCCGTAGAGAGTGTGCAACAAAGCATGTCCAGTTCGATCAGCAGCACACGCACAACGATATGCCTGACCACCTGTAGCATAGCAACATGAAAAAAAAGGTCAAAATCAGAACTCTCAGATAAAAAGTGCTAATATTCCACCATCTGCAATTACCTTTTCCAAAGTTCAAGCTCTGACCACCAAATGCACGCTGGTATATTTTTCCATCTTCAGTTCTTGAAAATGGCAGTCCATAATTTTCAAGTTCAATGACGGCTTTTGGTGCTTCCCTACACATATATTGGATGGCATCTTGGTCCCCTGCAGAACACGAAGCTTACCTTTTCATATCCAAAAAGGAAACAAAAGAAAGAATGGACATACAAGAGTCTCTGCTTTGATATTCATAACAGCAAACTAATCATCTTCTTATTATATGAAAATTTTGAAGGACAAAACGAAAAAGTTTAAAATTTTAAGGTAGAGTGAGTTCATACCAAGCCAATCACTTCCCTTGACAGTGTCGTACATGTGCCACCTCCAATCATCTTCAGTCATATTTCCCAATGCAGCATTTATACCACCCTACACACAAATTTGTTGCCATGCATGAGCATAATCAGTATATTCAATTCAGAAGAAAAGGTTGGTCTGGTTAGGCCGACTTAATCCACTTTTGAGCATCAACCAGTACTTTACTAGCCATGCAAACAAATACAACATAAAGGTATGGTAAGAAAAGAAAGAAAAATCCCCATATATCATTGCAAAACAATAGCCAAAATAATGTCTTTCATCCCCTAAAAGTGGTATCAAACAAAGATGAGGTGTCTTATTGTGTTAAGTGACCATAAGACGATAAGGAGAATACATTACATCACCTATCCCACTATAACCGGCGTAATATCAAATTTAAAACATGCCTAAAAGTTTCTGAGTAGAGATGATAAATTGAAAGAAGTTATTCAAGTTACCACTGCTATAGTCATCCAGTTAAAACTAGGGGTGGTCAAAATGATTGAACAGAAGGGAATTATAGTAAAATTGTACTAAACTCTAAAAGTGGTTCAACGAAACGGAACTATTTGATTGTTTAAATGAATTGAACTGCATTACAGTTGAGATAGCTTTGAGTGAATCAAACTGAATTTACTCTGAATTGTTTTTGAATTACTATAAGAATTGTTTGAACTATTACCAATTGACATATTATTTTTAAAGCATATTTTTCAATCATACAAGTTATAATTAAGTTTAGTTCAAATAGTTCTATTTAAAGAGCAATTCAATTCAGTTTTCTTTCAAAACATTTCAGTTTTTTTTTATACAATTCAATTCAGTATCAATTTATTCAATTCAGTCTTTTTTAACAGCCCAAATTAAAACCACGCCAATAGCCCTCATTCTGTGGTCCATAAAAAGATTAATTTAGAGTAAATAATCAAAATAGCGGCCCCTTCTAGCTATAGGGCTTATTAGTTCCAAGAAAAATGTGGAAATAACATTCAATGTCCTTGAATGAGTGTTTTTCGTCTAAACCAAATTGTCCCTCATGTCATGATCCTCAAGGACCAACAAACTGATTTTATTATCGGTAACCCTTACTAAATGAATAACTCCACGTATGCAGACAACTTGTACCATAGTTATAGCAACCGAAAAGCCAAAAAACAAAAGGATTCAATAAAAAGTTAAAATCCTGAATTGCGACAAACAAGTAACATGCATAAACACAAAACGTGGAGAGTGGGAGAAGATCTCGCACCTGAGCTGCAACAGTGTGCGAACGAGTTGGGAAGAGCTTTGTGATGCAAGCAGTGTTGAAGCCATGTTCGGAAAGTCCAATGGCGGCTCTCAACCCTGCACCCCCAGCACCCACGACAACCGCATCGTACTTGTGATCGACCACGTTGTAGGAGGAGTTTCCACTACTCTGCACACACAACGACCAAAAGAACGCCGTTTACAAAACAAAATTTCCATGACCGAATCGGAAATTGAAAATGGAGAGATAGAATGAGAGATTTGACGAAATTGTTCGCACAGAGAAAAATCTTGACACGTGAGATCTCAGTGATTGGTGATTCGCACGAGCCACGCATCGCCACATTTCGAAGCACCCTCTCTTTTCTTTCTTCCACCCCGTTCTAATATTTTGTTTATTTTTCAGTGATTTTGGTGTGGAATTCTAATTTGATAGTGTTTGCATCCCTGGTTGCATAGTTTGATGTGTGTGTTTGGCGTTTGGTTTGGACAAGTAGCAAATGCAAGAAACTAATTTTGATACTGAGTTTTAAAGTGAATGAAAATTAAGCCAAATTAGGAAAAAGCGAAATGCGATTAGGCAAGTAACGCAGGAATTTACGATGAGGGTTTTGGTTGTTTGGAAAGAATGCATGGATATATTGAAACGTGACTATCAGGGGTAGTGTTGCGTATATAATAAGAAAAAAGTGAAGTGGTCCACGTAAGATATTTGAGAGAGTGACGCGTGGCAAGACAAGAGTGTTTGTATAGGAAAAAGCGAGGGTGGGTGGTGTTCTTTATGCCACGACTGATACGATATAGATAGTCCACGTAGCCCTGAAACGCACCGTAGCATTCCAAAGCTAGATATGATCATATGGCTGTATTTTCATCACTGATTAAACGGACGATGAACAAACGTATGGGAGAAGGAATTTATTTTATAAAAAACTGTATTAATTTTTAAAAAAAACCAATAATAAGAAAGAGTCAATATCAAAAGCTAAAGCCACGAGATTC
>Ga0209389_1003038_pt1 | contig 13265 bp, 12 predicted proteins | sample CowpearedBW_FD_187526 | JGI IMG/M metagenome (GOLD analysis project Ga0209389, IMG submission 187526) | Root nodule microbial communities of legume samples collected from California, USA - Cow pea red BW (SPAdes) (version 2) | ecosystem: Host-associated > Plants > Roots > Nodule | place: USA... | reverse complement strand
TCTAAAATGTAAACAATTATAATTTATTTTAAACTTTTATTATGATTATTATTTGTTCTTTGTATCATTTTGATCAAATGATGTATTATAACTTTTATTAGTGTATAAAAAATAGATTTATTAGAATTTAAAAGATTGAAGTAAACAAACATTTAAAATATATTTTAATTTGAATTTTTTTTAATTTTTTAAAGAATATTTTTTACATTTTATCAACTATGTTTCATTAATATTTGAAAATTTAATAATTATTTTGGTTTTCATGAAATTTTATTTGGTATTATAATCTAAAATGTAAACAATTATAATTTATTTTAAAGTATTTGATATCGCAGAAATAACTATCATTCTAATATTAAATATTTGGTAATATTACGTTTCCTTTACCATAATTTTTTATTATTTTATAAAAATTAATTAAAATTAATATTGAAGTAGTAAGAAAATGGGTATGGGTACAAGATTATACCCGTTACCCGGTGGGGATGAGGATGGAATAAAAGTTTGATAACCGTTGGGTTTGGGTATGAGGATGTGGATGAATTTTTTTTACAGGGATGGGTGTGGGATAACGAAACCCGTCCCCGCCCCGCCCCGTTGCCATCCCTAGTCATATTCGTCAATTTTGTTTAATTTTGTCCTTTTTGCTAACGCTGATTAAATAATTAACAAACGGTGAATAGTGACTGTCATGTGTCATTCTGTGATTTTTTTTTTTTGCTTTTTTTAAATTTTTCAAAATTTTTTATTTAAAAAAATGTCCACATGTCAAACTAATATCGTGTCCCGTGTCAAGGTTAGTGTCATGTGTTTCAGTTGTTCCAATGTTAATGCTAGTGGGGGGTCAACTATTTGTCGGTCTTTAGAGTTGTCTGGTGATTCTCTCTCCATGGTGTTAGTGGTGACCATTGAAGTTACCAGGGAATTCATGGAAGATCCTTTTGAGGAGCATGTTAAGAGTTCCCTTCCTAGGAAGTTCGAGTATGAGTGGGTTCATGAGGAGGTTCGACTAACAACCTCTAAATTTTAATGGTTGAAATTCTTGACTCCATGGCTTAATAGTATATACATTTGTGACTAGGGGGTGAGTCCTGATATGACATCTCTTAGTTGAGTGAGCGCCATAGACAACGTGTGTCATAACGGAGAGGGGATGAGGACGAGTTATTCTATGTCTACTTAGCCTATTTTGTACAATTGAATGTTAGACTCCCATTTGATGAGTTCACTATAAGTGTTATTCATCTTTTGAGCATTGCTCCTATGTAGGTTCATCTAAAAATTTGGGGTGGTTTACAAGAATTTTGACTTATATGTCAAGCCATATAATGTCTCCAACTTCAGAAATTTTTCTATATTTTATGTTACTCGTCCAAATAAGTAGATTAAGGGGTTATCTCTAGAGGGGAGGTCAAATTTATGTCTTTTTCCAAATCTTTTAAAAGGTTTAAAGATGGTTTTTTATGTTTACTATGAGGTCATACTTTTAAGGTGACGATGGTAAGCCTAAATTTCCATTTTATTGGACGACAAATCCCTAGAGACAAAGAAATTCCCAAGAGTTCGCTATCTGCAAAAACTAGGCAAATAATGGAAGTTTTGGAACAACTCCCTATAATGATATTGACTTGGAAGATAATGCAGTGTTATATTTCACCTAAGCCAGCTAAGGATATAAGTGGTGAATTTACCTTTTTCCATACCTAAGCCAACATTGCATGAAGAAGGCAAGAAAAGCATGAAAAAGTGAAGATGTTTGGTTAAGCCAAGAAGAGGGAATATGTAACAAAAATTGGACCTTGCAGTTTTCTACATCTTTTTCTAGAAAAAGAGCTTTAATCATTGATAAATATTTATGATAAAAGATAATTTGGAGAAAATGTATCTTTAAATATTTTAGTTGATATTTTAAATAATTATTTTATTTAATTATATCACAATTAGATCTCCACAACAAACAAATATATCTTAAAGATATTGGATTATTTAGAATATAATTGGAACATATTGCATTATCATAGAGAAGATTACAACAATAGAAATGCTTAAAACAAAGCCCACTATTTTGATTGTGGATTCTGAGGTTAGAATAAATTTGTTTGTTCTTTTGATTCTTGTTGTGATTTATTTTTATCTGTCATTTGGTTTTTAATCTAGTTAAGGTAATGATTTTTAAATTGTGGCAAGTTAGCACAATGTTAAATCTACATAACATAACAATTATATGAGTACAAGGGTTTTTAAATTTTAATTAAGAATATACTTTGATTAAATTTAGAAACTTTCATGTGATTGAATGAGTTTTTGCCAATGATTGAGAATAATTTGATTAAAGGTGAGAACTTTAACAAGAATTAAAAAAGAATGTACTTTGGTTAGTTATCTTTTTACTTGACATAATAGTGAAAAGAATAGACACAATTAGGCATAGTAATATTTAATTTAGAATACACTTTGGTTAAATTTACTATGATTAATCTATAAAGTTCTTGCTTTTAATTGAGAATGTACTTTGGTTAATAGTAAAAATGCCAACAAATTAATTGAGAATTTACATTGATTAATTTGAAAATCTAGGACAGTAATTAATTGAACGATAATCCTTAGATAACCAATGAAAAATCAATTTTGAAAGCAATGGAATCAATCTATTTTATTTATCATTGTTTTTATATCTTTTTATCTTTCATACCAATTTTATTTCTCTTATTACTTTTATTATTTGACTAACCCCTTTTGTATAATTTTTTTAAGAACTAATTTCTTAGAAATCAATTCCATGTTTGTTGGGAGACGACTTTGGGTTACTTTACCCTTTATATTTTGTTGACTACTTCCTTAACAATACTGAAGTTGTTATAGATTAGTAGTATTAATTTAATTGCATAAACGACGATGTTATTAATAAGGAAGTGTCGACTACAACTACTCGCTTTAGCATCAATTTGGATCTATATGACGGCCGCATGTTTGACGTTAAGGAGATAGTGGCCACTAAGGTTGCTAAATGTGCGGCCGAGGTCGCTGAAGATGAACATGATAATGAGAGGACTGTTAGGATGAGACATTCTCCAACTACTGGCCAAACTGTTGATAAAAAGATGGAAAATTTTGAGGACACAACAGACAAGTAGTGTTAGCTTATCTTTATATTTTAGCTTGTAGTTTTATCGTATTTTGGCAAAAAAATTTACAGCCTTTTTTGTATGGACTTGTCGAGCTTAGTGGAACTACTATTTTGACTTTCTGACTTGTGTCTTCCATATAATTGTTTTCCTTGTTTGTTTGCCTGGTCAACTGGTTCAGCCAATATTACTTAGACTAGTGATTGGGGCACCAAGTCATGGGTTCGACTAGTACCACTTAGATTAGTGGCTGGGAACTAAGTTATGGGTTCAACCAATACCACTTAGATTAGAGCCTAGGAACTAAGTCATGGGTTCGACCAAATCCACTTAGATTAGTGGCTAGAAACTAAGTCATGGGTTCGACTAGAACCACTTAGATTAGTGGTTGGGAACTAAGTTATGGGTTCGACCAGTACCACTTAGATAAGTGGCTGGGAATTGAGTTACGAATTCGGCCAGTACCACTTAGATTAGTGGTTGGGAACTAAGTCAGGGGTTCAACCACTTCCACTTAGGTTAGTGGCTAGGAACTATACCGATGGAATGAGAGTAAAGAGTAATACAATTTAGAGATAATCCTTTCTTTATTGATGATATGGGTGTCTCGTTAAAACCTTCACAGCCAAAACCATCCTTAGGGATAAAAGATTGGGTAAGGAAATAGTACACCAAGGTTACAAGTGTTACATTTGGTTGAATGAAATATTTAACTGAAATAAAACTTTAGGTGAGACACGTTCCAAGAGTTGGGGACGGGTTCACCAGATAACCTTTCTACTTTGTAGGTTCTTGATGAGTTCATATTTGTGCTCTCATTTAATGTTCAATTCTGGATTTTTAATTTAATTTTTTTCTTAAAAAATTGATTTAATTGGGATTTCTTATAATTGAGTTTATTGAGCACACGATACAAAGACATGAGATACAAAGAAATGGTCTTTGGACATTTTGAGGTGTGTTAGTGCAACTACGGCTAAGTTGAGGTTTGGAAGTGTGGAGATAAATTGATTAAAGCTTCATGAGACATTAAAGATAAATATGAGAATAGAAAATTATCAAAATCACAAAAATCCAACCCAAGCATTGCATGAAGAAGGAAGGAAAAGCTTGAAAAAATGAAAAAGTTTAGCAAAGTCAAGAAGACGAAACAAACAACAAAAATTGGACCTTACAGTTTTTTCTATCTTTTTCTAGAAAAAGGCTTTGATAATTCGTAAATATTTATGATAAAATATAATTTGATGGAAAATATATCTTTAGATATTTTATTTTATATTTTTAAATAATTATCTTCTTTAATATGACAAGATCTTCTTAGATATTTTTAGATCTCCACACCAAACAAATATATCTTGAAGATAGTGGATTATTTAAAAGATAATTGGAGGAGATTGCAAATGTATGATTTGGAAAAATTAATGCAAATATTAGTCGGTGATAATTTATAATGTATCTTTAAGTAATTAATTAATTTATGAACCCTTTATGGGGGCCGAAGTTCATTCTCTCTCCACTATTCTCCTATTCTTATTTTATTTTGATTTCATGGAGTGTTAAGCTTCACGGGTTGGTTTCATTATGGATCCTTAGGTTAGAATGCAATAGTTGGTTTGTTCATTTGATTAGTGTTGTGATTTATATCTGAATCAAGTAAGAGTAACAATTTTTACATTGTAACAAGTTAACAGGTGTTAAATCTATATAACATATGAATCATATAAGTTCAAAGGATTTTAATTTTAATCGAGAATGTACTTTGATTAAATTTAAAAACATTCATGTGATTAAATGAGTTTTTCCTAATGATTGAGAATGTACAATAATTAAAGATGAAAACTTTAACAAGAATTAATCACGAATATACTTTTATTAATTAGCTTTTTACTTGATATTAGAGGTGAAATATTAAAAATGATTAGGCATAGTAATATTTAATTGAGAATGTACTTTGGTTAAATTTTCTATGATTAATCCACAAAGTTCTTACTTTTAATTGAGAATGTACTTTTGTTAATAGTGAGAACGACAACAAATTAATTGAGAGTTTATATTGATTAATTTGCAAATCTACAACAATAATTAATTGAGCAATAATCTTTAGATAACCGATGATAGATCTATTTTGAAAAAGTAGTGAAATCAATCTATATTCTTTATCATAGTTTTTTATATCTTTTTTTTATCTTTATCTTCTTCTATTAATTTTCCCAATATTATTTAACTAACCCCTTTTGTATAGTTTTTATAGGAACTAATTTGTCAAGGATAAATTTGTGTTCATTAGGATACAACTTACGGTTGGCTTTACCCACACTAATCTTTTAGCTGTTTTCTTAACAATAGAAAAGTTGTTATAAATAAGTAGTATTAATTTGATCGCTTCATGACAACGTTATGAAATTATCATCCCTACACCCATCCATTTGCATTCTTGGACAAAAATTGAATAATTTCAAAACATTGTGATATCTTCAAGTACCCGGAAAAGTTCATCCCAATTTTTTGAGAACTTGCCATCATGTTTTCTTGCACTGCCTGCCCTCCGCCATACCAGACCCCCTTTGTGAAATTTTCTCAAATGTAAAGTTCTTTGCTTAGTTGTCGCTTTCCGTATTGGGCTTTTTCTCTTGTTTTACTAGAAGGTCCAGGTTTGTATTGAGGTTGTTGTTGTTAAGCTCTTCATTGTAGTGCTCTCGTCGCAGGGACGACTCTTTGGTTTCCACAAGTATCATGGCGTCTGTGCCGTATACTAGGCTGAAGGGTGTTTCTTTCTTGGAGGATTGAGGGCCACATCTGTAAGCCCACAAGACTCCTAACAATTCTTTTGCCATTTACCCTTACTTGTATCTAACCTTTTCTTCAACTCAACTAAGATGATCTTGTTGGTGACCTCTACTTACCAATTGAATTAAGGATGCTTGATCAAGCTTGTGTCAATAAACTGTCTCCCATTATCTATAATGATAATGTGTGGGATGCCACACCGACAAACAATATTCTTCCTTATAACCATTGTACTAGTTGATCCATAAGAATTGCCAATGATTGAACTTCAATCCATTTAGATAAGTAATTAATGCCCATAAGAAGAAATTAGACTTTAGCCTTTACTTGGCTCAAAAGGTCTAGTAATATACATCCCCCACTTCCAGAAAGGTAATGGGACATGGTTGTTATGGATGATGTTGTCGTGATTTTTGCATGGGACACACTTCTTCACGTACTCGACATAATATTCTTCAATTGAAGGCCAAAAGTACCCAACTCGAAATATCCGAGCTACCATGGTTCTCTCGCCAAAATAGTATCCACAACTCCTTTATGTATCTCTTGTATGACGTAGGCGACCTAAGTGGAGGTGATACACTTGAGCTGGGTACAACTATACCCTCTATAGAACAGTTCTTAGTTCAACAATGTGTAACATGGTGCTTTTTGTGCCTATCCCTTCTTTTGTCCCTCTTGTATGTTGTTGATTGTGATATAACGAATGAATGGCTCCATCTAGGTACCCTCCATGCTAACCTATATGCAATTATTCAGTTTATCAGTGGATGGTGACACTAATACCTACTGCAGTAATGACTTATATCTTCCTTTTTCCTTGGTACTTGTGAGCTTGGCAATATATTAACTTTTACATTGTCGCTTCTAGGGGCGTGCTCAAGCTTGGATTCCATGAAAGCATCTATCATATTGCATATTGTGGTAGTGATATAGTAACAAAGTGTCTTTCACCGGATACTCTCCTGTTAAGTGACCCACAGTTAGCCTAAAATCGGTCCTGCATATTAATTTCTATATTACTTCTTAGACAAGGTGAGGTAGACTATTATGGCCTCGAACTCAGCCTGGTTATTTTACATTTTGAAGCTGATGTGGAGTGAGTTTTCTATGACCATATCATTTGGTTCTTCTAGAACTATGCCAACCCTTGCACCTTTTAGGTTTGAGGAGTCATCAACGTACAAAGTCCATCAACCGTCATCAGTAGGTTGCTCCCCTTGTAGGTCAGTAGTGAAGTTGGCCAGGCATTGTGCCTTTATCGAGCCTCGTCGTTCATATTAAATACTAAACTCTAATAATTCAATTAACCAGGAAGACATGCGACCCGCTGAGTCTAGATTTTGCAAGATCTTTTGTTTTGGATAGTCGATTTTGATGATGACGAAGTGGCTTTGGAAGTATGGTTGTAGCCTTCTTATTATAGTTATCAACGATAACACTACTTTTTCCACCATTTGATATCTGGTCTCAACGTCTTGTAGTATCTGGCTTATGAAATATATCAACCTGTGTCCGTCTTGGACCAAGGCTACACTAATAATGTCTTCACTGACTGCTATGTATAACAACAGTGACAACGTTGTGTCCGTCTTGCATAAAACTAAGGGCAAGTCTAGTAGTAGTTTTAGTTGTTCGAGCTTTTCTTGGCATGTGTCATCCAAACAAATTTGGTCGACTTCTTTAGTAACTTGATCATGGGTTTGGTTTTATCTACCCATCTTTTTGCAAAAATCAAGATATCGCTATCAACCTACCAATAAGTCGTTGTACCTCTATCACATTCTTCAATTTTATAGGTTAGATTTGATGCTTTTGTGTGTTAGCATAAACCCAAGAAACATGCCACCATCTACCCCAAACACACACTTCTTTAGGTTTAGTCATAGATTATAAGAACTTAAGGCTACGAAGACCTCAGACAAGTCTTGGGAATGTTGAGCTTGGGTTGGGGATTTAACGACCATGTCGTCAACGTACACTTCTACGTTCCTTTTGATCAAATGACTGATTACTTTCTCCATCAACCACTAGAATTTTGCTCCTGCATTCTTGAGGCCAAAAGGTATGGCCTTATAGTGGTAGTTTACGTCTTCTTTCCTCTCCTAACTTTCTCTTCTTTTGCGAGCTTGGCTCCCTTAAAAATAGATAAGCGATGTGATGCTATCATAGCTCAACTCTTGGAATGTCGGCTGCGGTCCATGCAAACAGGTCGGCATTGGCCATTAAAGTTTGACCAATGGCTCTCTGTCCTTCCTAGTCGATGGCCAACCCGATTCTCAAACTTCGTGCTTACTCAGGCAAAGGGAAAATTATTGTCTTTCCTATAGGTTCCATTCGCACATAATTGTTCACCCGTGGATCTAGATCTTTTCCTACTATAGCACTCCACTTGGGTTCTTTCGATATTATTGGTAGTCAGCGGGGGGAGGTGCAACTTTAAACTAGCTATATGGCACTCTTTAGCCATTTATTGGTCCACGTATAGTATAATGATATCCCTTGAGGCTGATGGGAACTTCATGATAAGGTGTAGAGTGGAGATCATAATTCCTAGCAGATTTTGCGAGGTCATTGCCGAGTAGTACTATATATGACATGTGTGCGTCAATGACTAGGCTCTCGTTGTCAGATATTACTTCACGGGATGGGTACTTTGTCAAACTTGGCATGGGCTTTGTACTTCCTCATGTCCTCCACTCGCATGAACTTGGCAGCCCACTACCTTAACTCATTCATATTGATGGGAAGGTTCATACATACCTCATCAGCAAACAGTCCCACCTGCAGACCATTAATCATATAATGCAAGATGATGTTCGAGTTCAAGTTCTTTACCTTGAAGGCAACTATGTTGAATTTGTCGATGAAGGCCCTAAGGGATTCCCCTAGTTCTTGCCTTATATTAAGGAGGGAGAGGGAGGAGACATCATGCCAGCAGCTGTTTCAAAGTGGGTTGTGAATGATGAGGTTAATGTATCAAAAGAGTCAATATAGAATGTTGGTAAGTTAGCGAACCGATCTAGAGCTGGTCCTTGTAGAGTTTATGAAAATGCCTTACATAGGATTGTGTCATCAGTAAAAATAGAGGCTAATATGGTTGGTGTACATGACCACATATTCAGTAGGGTCAATGTGCCGTCAAAACCAAATTGTTGGGGCCTTCCATTGCTTGGGGAGGGGAGTTTCAAAGATGTCGTCAATGAAGGGGTGCCTGTGACTGCTCCTTATAAGTGAGAACTTCACCATCGTGACACTTACTATACTTGTGAGATAAGTGAATGGAAGCCACGAAGAAATGGAATTTATGTTCTTCTCCATTCCATTTAATAGAATCCATGATATAAGTGGAGGAGTCGCAACTTAAGCCATTTGCTCAAGATAAGACTCACACACCATACACAAGAATCCTTCAACAATGCATCTTCATGTATATTACAATTTTGAATCATGATACAAGTGTAGCTCTCTCTCTCTATATATAGGAGAGAAATTTTAAATTCATAAAGTAAGCAATAAGTTATTTAAATAAGAATATACGACAAGCTATCACTATTATGATATAAAAGCTTCTCTATTATGACACGTGCTAAGCAAGCTTCAACGAATGTTTCATCCAAACAATTGCTACGCAAAATGAACCGCTCATTTGGCACCAATCATTTCATGATGGGCAGCAGTTTGTTCATAGGAATGACAAGTGTTGCTCCTTTTTTCTAGATTAAATCACTTCTCGACCTTCAGCATGTGATGTCTCATCACGACCTTTGACCAGGTCGGCTTGCTTTTTCTTCAGCCTAGGCTAGCCCAAGTTGACCTATCTCGTCGGCACGAGACGACTCGTCACAACCTTCAACCCTAAACAACCTGTCTCCACCTTCAGTGGGTCGACTTGTTTAGACCCTTGACCGAAAAGACCTATCTCGATTTTTTGCCTATAACGTCATCTCGACCTTTGGCCTAGTGTACCCATCTCAACATTCGTCCTTGGCTGGATCGTTTTGACCTTTGCCTCAGGCCGACCCGTCTTAACCTTCAGTCAGGGACCACCTGTGTCGACCTTTGCCATGGACAAACTCACCTTAACCTTTACCTCGTACAACCATGTCTCGAACTTCAGTGTTAGCATGTCTTTAACTTCATCCTAGTCCAACCCATCTCAACCTTAAATTCGATGGTCCATCTTGACCTTCCTTTTAAATCAGATTGATCAACAAATCAGCATGCAATCACTACCAAAAGACACATTTTCAATCGATTGAAAACAGAGTTAACAGATTGATTTCACTTAACAAACATTTAGATAGGTAGACCAGTACAATTCAACAAATTAAAACATTTTTTCAACATATTCAAATATTGGGAAAATTATGCAAAAAACGCAACTGATGATAAACTCATAAACAACTTGAACAACCAATCAAGATTGATTCCAATCAATGTTGCAACTTCAGATTACATCAATTCAACATACTACCATAAAAAGATTGATTAAACCAGATTTCTTGTAACTTTTTTATCAAAGAATAAATAAGGAGAGGGACATTAGATAAGTGCACATAAATTTTTTTATACTAGTTCATCCAAAACGGAGCCACATCTAGTTTGTCAAGGAAACCTTAGCCTGACACTCCACTATATAGTTTTACAAAATTCACCAAATTACACTTTTGAAAATGTGAAACTACACTAAGACCCTTAAATTCCATAAGAATCTCAACAAAACACAATAAGACTCCCACTTGCAGATCTGGAATCACACTAGATGTAACATCCCGTCTGGATATTATGGATTTTAAATAATAAAATAATGACATAATAATGATACCTCATTTAATATAATTGTAATTCCCAAAAACACGGGAATTTTAAAACTTTATTACATCATAAAGTATCCCAAATCCTTAATTTGTAAACTCAAATATAAAAGCCAAGTTCAATAATCCAAACGATTACAAAATCCTTAAAATTCACAAAATAACAAAACTCTGAAATATAATTTCTCAAGCTATCCCATGCTCTGGCTCTATGCCTCACCAGATTCACCCGCAACATCATATGCTCACGTGTAACACATACATGATCATCGTCAAACACAAGCAGATAGGGTGAGCTAACAACATATAAAACATATATATGAATCAAATATATAAGCACATACACACATCAAAGGATTTCTATCCTTTGATCCCATACCACATGACTACCACCATGTTCTCATGCTTTACGTCTTTAGATGAATACCTCAAGATGTCTTTTTGTCACACTTACAAGCCCCAACTTGTAGAACAAGTGCGAGAAACCTGCTACGGACCATACTTCGTAATGCCAGGTGGAGTTCCCAATACGAACATATTTCATAACGTTCCAAGACTGCCAAACTCATCAGCCACATACTGAGGAGGGCAATCTATCTGGACCATCTATACAAGCCACAACTCGCACACTCACACCCGTAACACTCGCAAACCCAAGCCACAACTCAAGAGTTCCTCGTGTTCATCCGCCATCCCGAGCCACAACTCAAGAGATGTCATTCTGAGCCACAACTCAATGAATGCCACGTGTTTATCCCCTATCGCGAGCCATAACTCAAGGGATACGTTCTGAGCCACAATTGAAGAAACATCCAACAATCCGACCTTTAATGATGTGATCCCAATACGGCTTATAGCATTGGGCCAACGCCTAGGCCCATTCCTTTTAATTTCTTTTAATTTCTTTTATTTTAATTAAATAAATGTGACTAATTGGGTTTGTTTGCTAAATGCAGTCTATTTTCTAAGCTGCCAATTATTGAAGAATTGGCATTGGGCCTGCGGTCCAATTCTCTGCACACCAGCGTTAATCTGGAGCAACCAATTCTCATGCTCAGCGTCATTGGGCCTAAGCCCAATCTGCACCATCTCAATTCTCACGCGGCCATCTCTTCTTTCATTCTTCAGCACCTACGCGGTTTATGATGGAAACATCATGATTTTATTAGGCCCGAGCCCAATTCTTCATGGCCTCCGCGTGCCTAAACAGAAGCAACAACTCATTTTCAATCTTCATCCCGTGTTGCAGCCCAAGCCATACCTTCACGCGTTCTTCCATTTTTTCTCTCGTTAGGAGCATGCCGCTAGGGTTGTGCACAGCGACCCTCTTCACGTTGCATCATCACACATCACGCAAGCTCCTCTGATTAGGGTTTCCAATGTTCCCAACACACGAGCCTCACGCCTTCCACCTGCACTTGTCCCAAGCCGTTAGGGTTGATGAAGGAGCTGCTCTTCTTTTTGCTTATGTTCCGTCCAGTCACGGTTCCAGACCTAGAGCTCCGTTAGGGTTTCCCTTATTTGCCGTTAGGACCTTTTGTTAGACGGCAACCATCGTTTCTTTCCTTCCCTTTTCTTTCGGTTGCCTCTCTTCTATAAAGGGGCAATCCATTGATTGTAACATTAGCTTTGATGAATGATAGTTTGGTTGAGAGTACTCCCACCTTTCGTCTCTGCTCCGATCCTAACCCTAGATTAGGTTTTTACCTCTTAGGGTTTCCGAAACTAGTGAGATTTGAGCCTAAACACTATACACGAACCATTCCGCTGCGTTTTCCCTCGCTTTCTGTGAGATTCAATCGGTAGAACACCGATTGGGAGAGGTTTCCGGCGACTACCGCGACGGAGGAGCCTCATCATTTAAGATATCACCAAAGCCTTTTAACCCACGCACAACAAAAAAATAAGCCATCTACCTCCTGCGTTATTGCCTAGCGCTGCTCCATAGCCGCCAAGAGAAACTCTTTTCCAGACTGCCTAGTAAGGGACACGTGCAGCCAGGTGCCGAGCAACTCTGATGTCACTGTCTACAGATGTCGCCTGGCGAGACAACACTCACCGCCAGGCGTCACACGCTTTTTGAGCCACTACAATATAAGTTATTGCTTGGCGGTTAAGAATTGTCGCCAGGCGCTAAACCAATAACTCGCACAGTACTAGTTTTTCAGGCACACATGGTAGATTTCACACTCTAAACTAGGCACCAAAACCCACAGTGAACTTCACCAAGTTAATTACATCAATTCTCATGTGTTCAACTTGTTACCAATGTCCTAATTCCATTTACGTTCACCAACCCAAGTTTACCAATAATTAGACTTGCTTAAGTTCAACATTGTGATAATGTTAATTTTTACCATTATCCAAGCTATATTTCATTAGCAAAATCATCTCTTCCAAAGCTTTTAACCTACTTAATCCTCAAATTTATCTTACTTTTTGTAAATAAATACATTTTGGTTACATTGATCTAAATATACCACTAATCCCCATTTTTGTGACCTTTTTGTAGTAGGGAAGCTTTGTTCCAAAAATC
>Ga0209389_1003036_pt1 | contig 13272 bp, 6 predicted proteins | sample CowpearedBW_FD_187526 | JGI IMG/M metagenome (GOLD analysis project Ga0209389, IMG submission 187526) | Root nodule microbial communities of legume samples collected from California, USA - Cow pea red BW (SPAdes) (version 2) | ecosystem: Host-associated > Plants > Roots > Nodule | place: USA... | reverse complement strand
ATATATATATATATATATATATATATATATATATATATATTAATTAGTATTACGTAAGATTCTAGAAAATAACGTTTTAAAAGTGACAATAATTTAAGAATAGTAAAACTCAATTATTTTAATATTAAATAGTTTTAGTATAAATAGAATTATTATAAACGAGTTTTATTATTTTTAAAACACATTATCTCTCTAGAAACCACTTTTCTAGAGTTCTCTGACTTTTCTCTAGAGGTTTTGTTTCTTTGGTCGTCTGATCGGAGAACCAAGACCGTAGGATTGATCCTCTTGGTGAGCTCTTCAAATTGGACCGATCAGTTTCTCCATTCGCGTAAGTTGAGCTTCCACTATCCTTTTAGTCTTTTTTTGTTGCATGCGAGCCCTCTTTCGCTTGCATGCGACGTTTTAATCATCAGTATGAGTCTTTGTTGATCAGTGATCATAACGGTATGTCCTAATCATTCTTGTAATGTTTCTATGTGTAGATAGAGCATCCTGTGGAGTTAGAGGCGTTGACGTTTTTAAGGCGTTGACGTCTATAAAAAATGTTTAAGCAGGATAACAGGTAAAGAAAGCTAGAACTCAAAGACTTAAAAATGATTTGCTTGATTTTTGCTGGAAATTGAGTGTTGAAATGTATTGGATTGGCGTTTGTGTGTTGTGGAGTTGATTGCATGTTTGTTTGGTAATGTTTTCTAGCTTTGCATGAGTGAGTGTAGGTGGGGATCTGTTGTGCTCGCCTAAGCGAGTGGTTTTTCGCCCAAACGAGAAGCTCTCGCCTAAGCGAGAATAGCAGAAGCTCGTCCCTACTCTCTGTCGCGAGTTGTCGCCTGAGCGAAGGCCTTCCGCTTGAGCGAGAGTGATCTCGCCTAAGCGAGATGGTTTAGCTTAAGCGAGGACTCGTGGATGCTCCAGTGCTCTTTGTTTTCAATCTCGCTCAGGCGAGAGAGCTTTTAGCTTGAGCGAGAGGCTCCTGTCGTCTGAGCGAGAGCTCTGCAGCTTGAGTGAGATTGACAGCAAATTGATTTTAAATTACTTGGTTGCTTCAATGATTGATTGATTAATTTACTCCTTAAAGAAGTTTGATATCATGTATGTTTTATGTGATGTAATGAGACTGAAATCGACGAGTTTGGTATGAAATGTTGTGTGAGCATGCGAAGTTGTGATGTTTAAGGAATTTCAAGGAGAAGTTCTATGTAGTGGTGTTTTAGTGTATGCAATGACATAAGGACTTGGTATTGGTTGGTCTCCTGAAACTCCAATAATCATTCACGCTCAGATAGAGCATAATGGATTATGTTGTGAGGAGTAGTAGGAGGTCCTAGTCTCTGGACTGGATCAAGTCCTAGGCACGAAGGGGATTTATCTTGTGAGAGGTTGGGTGATAACCCTTGAGGCCAAATGTAACATCCCGACCGGATATTATGGATTTAAATAAATAAAATAAAGAAATAAACAATCAACTTCATTTAATGAAAATCTTTTCCCAAAAATGCAGGAATTTAAACATTTACTTCCTCATAATCTATGTCAAAATCCATACTTATAAAAATTCACATAAATATCCATAAACGATAAGGTCTACAATTTTTATTCCAAAATCATAAAACATAAAACTCTAAATAGAAACTCCCATGCTAGCCCTACTCCGGCTCTATGCATCACCAGATCCACCTGCAACATCATCTACTCACGTGTACCGCGTACACGATCATCGCCAAACACAAGTAGATAAGGTGAGCTAACAGAATAAAACATATGCATACAAATCATATAATTTCAATCACACCAAAGGAACCCATATCCTTTGATTTCACACACATGGCCACCACCATCTCAATTGTGGTCTACGTCTTCTGATGAGTACCTCAAGGTGTCTTGCTGCCACACCTACCAGCCACAACTGGTAGAGCACGTGCGGGAAACCTTGTTACGGATCACACACCATAACGCCAGGTGGAGTTCCTATTACGAATGACATTCGTAACGTCCCAAGACTACCAAACTCGTCAACTTAATACTGAGGAAGGCGATCTAACTGGACTCATCCGTACACGCCACAACGTGCACACTCACACTGGCAACACTCGCCAACCCGAGCCATAACTCAAGAGTTCCTCGTGTTCATCCGTCATCCCGAGCCACAACTCATGAGATGTCATTTCGAGCCACAACTCAAGGAATGCAACGTGCTTAACCCCTATCCCGAGTCACAACTCAAAGGATACGTTCCAAGCCACAACTCAAGGAACACCAACAAGCCGACCTTTAAAGTATCACCAACCAAAACCTTGTAGATCACGCACTACCAAAACAAACAAAGCACTTTGCCTCACAGTATCGCCTGGCGCAACACACGAGTCGCCAGGCACAATGCGCTTCCAGTCCGCTAGCGGAGGACGCGTACCGCCAAGCGCCAGGCACCTCTACACTCATTGTTCCTGTAATTATTGCCTAGCAGGAATATCTCTGCTTCCAGGCGCCTTGCTTCACACCAACCCCCTAGAACAATGCCTATCGCCTGGCGGTATGAACCATGCCGCTAGGCGCCACACCAATGCATCAACTGTTCTGGTTTTTCTGCACTTCGTTAAATTACTAACTTTCAGTCACGTACTTGCACACCTCCAGAGTATCTATTACCACTCTATTCAGTACTCAATGGTCTATATATTGTATTCCTTGGCATACACATACCTTCTTACCTTTATTCACTTATATTCCATTGATTCAAGTCTTAGGTTCAACATTGCTAAATAAAAAATAACACTATTAGCTTCATGCCCTTACCCTCTATTAATTATCCAATTGTTAATTAAGTCTCCACCAAATTTTGTATGGCATAACCACCATAGCCTACTCATGTGTACCTCATCCTTCCAACTTGACAAATCCAATTACTCTTACAATCCCATATTTACTCTAGCAACGTCTTATTATGACTAATATTACCATATGTTATTGAACACTTATGTCTCACTCGAACTGCAATTCTTATTGCACTACCATGATAGTTCTCTTCCATTCAATTCCTAGAAGTTACACTTTTAACTCCAACATATCATCATCCATGCTTCTATTCCATTACTGCTTCCAATTCCCCAAGTAGCATGAACTTGATTCACTAAAAGTTCAGAACCATCAATAACTCTCACGACCACGTCAAGACTCAGGCCACTATGATGGCGCCTGTCGGCAAGCTCCATGTCGTCAAGCGGTGCATGCAGTTCTGGGCAAACTCCCAGAATTTCTGCACCTGCACTGCCCTCCTACATTTTTTCCTCTACCTATCTTCACTATTTCGTACATGAGCATGGTAACCGAGACCCAAATATTCAAACTCAACTATACCCAGCACAGTTCCAATACTAATTCACAATAATTGTACTCGAATCATAAAAATCCCTAAATGTTCAACCCTAAATGGTTGTTCATAGCAATTTTCTCAAATTTAACCTCCAACCACACGTAATTCGACCATGTAACACGTCAAATCATTCATAAATACTTAGGACTTCCTTTTTCCCCTATCAGAACTACCCCGGAACGTACAGTACATCAAAATCGAGTCAATTCGACTTGTGTTGCCTGGAGGTTGTTCATCACCGCCAGGCAGTTCATCAAGAAAAACCCATAATTGGGTTGTAGGCTTGTGTCGCCTAGCGGTATAGGGCTTCACCATCAGGCGATTCCTCGTAGGAACCTAGCAAAACACAAAAAATGGTATGTGTCGCCTGGCGGGGAGTTCATAGCCTGCCAGGCAGTTTCTGGAAATTTCTAGAAACACAAAATTTAAAAAATGCATAAGGGTTCATGCATAATCACAATATATTTATCATACAATTCATGCTTAAACCTAAATTTAACACGTAAAACTCCCCTAACATGGTTTCTTTTAGCTTAACTTGGAGACTTTGAGAGATCCTCTTTGATCACTAGGCCGCCTAGCACTCCCCTTCAATTTAGCTCCCAATTACACTCAATTCTCACCACATCCTCTGAATTCGTGCTTTTCTTCCTATGCAACAATGACAATACAAAAAACCTTTCTTCTCACCTAAATTGGTCTTTTAATGGTGCCTTAATTATAGGTTAATGTTCTAAAACGAAAATTGGCATTTAACTTAGCTTAATGGTCATTCAATACTTGTCTTATGATGGTTTTCCAGCCCTCCCTTGGCTGCTAGGGTTTTATGACTTTTGATATTCATGCCAAAAATAATTCTAGCAAAAAGATAGTTTAGTGTGGGTCTACCAAGGTTCAAACTCATAACCATGCCCATGTCAAATCAATGCATAATCATCATGATCCAGCACATTATTAAAATAATTATAAATTAAATAGCACATAATTAGCATACATAGGACTTGGGCCCAAGTCTTATCACACAATAAAGTATTTTCAACCATTTGAAGTAGTACTTTTCCACATGGTACATGTCAGAATTAAATGTCATAAAGGCTTCCACTACCCTCATTTATTAATTAATTAATTAATTTTTCACAGGTCTTAAACCAAACTCTGCAGAGTTGGGAACCACACACAAGTGCAAGCCACCGAGAGATCCGATGTCATTGGCATGTATCCGAATAATTGAGTTTAATGTCAAATGTATCTCTGTTTATATGTATGCCTATATGTGTTATGTTGGTAAACTGAGTTAAGTTTTCATATGAAATTTTCTTGTTTACATTAGCTTACCCTTGCTTTCTGTGTTTCTGTCTTATGTTGTATGTTTTTCTTTTGCGATGATCACTTTTTCGGTGGGGTGGGAGCAGACGTGGTTACAGTGTCAGAGATACTTCTGGAGGATGACGAGCCATTGTTTTAGGTTGAGAAGGAGGCTTTTCAGTGAGAGCTTTAGTAGTGGTCAATTTAAGTATAGAGTTTATTAGTTTAGTTTAAGTGTATAAGTGATATATTTTTATAGTCATATCTTTTGTAAGACTGATTATTGTATTAATATATTGTGTACACTAAATTATCTATTTTGGAACTATGATAAAACTCTCTATTTTTATTAGTTTTAAGCTGCTAACAATGGGATGTTACACATTCTATGTTAGAAAATAAAATAAACAAATAAACATCGTAAGTTATTGATTACATGAATATTTATTAAGTAGATGTCTATCACTTCTCATAATAAATTTCTTATAGTCTCAACACTACAGGTTACACAACATTACTCTTCTGCATTTATTTGATCGTTGTCTCGGGAATCTCAAATCTCTAGGCGACAAGAAATAGTGCAATTGTTCTAGTTTCTTCAACTTTGCTCAGTGGCCAAACAAGAACATGATCTCCTTCTCTATGAAAAAGTTTGGCTCGAACGAACATCTCAAAGAGTGATAGATACCTTGATTTTGTTCCTCCTCCTCTTGCTTCTTAGTAACCGAGTTTTCTCATCCCACAACTTCAGTTTTCCATGGTTACTTGCTTTCATATGTGAATCCTAATTCACCTTCACTTGGATCGTCATTCTCAACACCAAGTGATACGAACATGTCTGAAGTGTTTATCTTTCCATAAATGTAATTTTACACTACCCATTTTACTTCTTTTCTATTTATTGCTTGCCAAATTTATAGACGGTCAAATTAGAAGATCAAAAAGTAATATTTCATTATACGAACAACATGTTTCCAATATCTGTTCAAACAGCAAAATCTTACATACATCTTTCCAATATCTGTTCCAATGGAAGTTTTGGTGCTTGCACGTCTAAAGAACAAGAAAGCAGTTATTTATATGCCATATGAACAGGTTATATTAGAAAAGAAGAAAGGTCTTTATGATGGGTTGCCACACTTAATCAATGTATCAAGAGAGAAGAGACCACACTACCATCACAATTACAAAGTCGGAGCTATGAATGTGTTGGTAAGTTTTGATTCTCATTTTTTTTAATTCAACCATAAGTTATTAATTTGAATTAATAACTTATATGTGCAGGCAAGAGTGTCTGGATCGATGAGCAATGCTCTTTATGTTGAACTAGACTGTGACATGTCGTGAACAATCCTAAATTTGTTCTACATGCTCTGAGCATTTTGATGGATTCACAAGAAGGGGTTGCTTTCGTTCAATGTTTCCAACAATTCTACGATGGAATAAAAGATGACCCTTTTGGAAATCAGTGGGTGGTTGCATTCCAGGTGCTTTTCAGCTTTAAATGAACTTCTAAGTTTACTCTTCACTTGTGAAATTTATGAACTAAGGAACTTTGTAATCTAACATTTTTTTGTTTTTGTCTTACGCCGTACATGATTCGGGGCATGACTGGACTTCAAGGACTTTCTATGAAGGAACTGATTCGGGGCATAACTGGACTTCAAGGACTTTCTATGGAGGAACAAACCGTTCATTTAGAAGAAACACTGTTTACGGTCTTTATCCTCCTGAAATCGAAACTGGGATAAAAGGTCTTATCCAAATTCACACAATTTCTTATTTTTAAATGGAAAATAATTTTTTGATAAAGTTTACAAAATTTTCACAAACAGAATTAAATAAATAATTTTTTTATTTTTTAATCAAAATAAAAAAATAAAATATTATTTTTTTTTTACCATATTAATACGTTTGTCAAAATTTGTCAATTTTTTTGTTTTGTTAAACTATCATATTTCGTAGGGGAATTCATTTGTACTGCATATATGATAGTGTGCTACTGGACATATATTTGAAAGGGTTGTTTAGCAGAGGAAAATACGGGATTCCCTTATCACCATTTTCATGTCATCATTTATCTTTGTGCATTTTTGTACAAGTAATATTACCAGTTGATGACAACTAGAACTTTGTCTTGGCATCACTGAATAAGTCTATCAAAGGTTGTCTACTTTCTACTAAGTGTGCATTATTTGATGGCGAATCTTGTACTTTGACTTATTATTTGGTACAAAAGTCATTTGGTGTTGATTGCTTAATGACAACCAGAAACCTTTATTCCCTTGTACAATGTTTATCTCCGTCATCCATATAACGACATGTCGTCAACTTAATTACTTAATTCAGATTTAAGTATCATCAAGTTGATATATATAATGCTAAGATTTTCTTTAATCATTAATTATTTAGGTCTTTTGGTCAACATTATGTCAGTCATGATTTTCTTTACACTAATTAAGATTATTTTCAGTTATTTTTCAACAACAGTAATTAAATTTTTGTCGAAGTTATTTTTACAGTCAAACTATTATTTGATTTTTAGATAATATAATTTAACATTTTTCATTATTCATTAATTTTATATAAAGGAGGATTGACTGTCATGATTATCTTTCACCACTATTGATAAAGTTATTTTTTAGTATATAACATCTTTCGATTTAAAGTATGCAATATATTTTTTTAACAAAATTTATAGACATTTTTTCACTAGACATCCCTAAGGTTATATGATAAAAAGTTTATAACTTAACACAAATTAAATTATATTTTAAATAAAATATTAAAAAACTCAATAATTTAAAATAAAAATAAATTTCACATATAATTGCATAGAAAATTTGTAAAACTTCCTAAGATCGATAAAAGATATTGAAGTAATTATTTCAATTTTTTATTTATAATTTTTTCACTAAAAATTCCAATCTTACAAACAGGTCTTTGAATAAAAAATTTTGATATTATATAACCTTTGTAAAATATTTCCTATTAATGTATAATTTTCTCCTAAAGTATAAAATATTTATCACTTTCCACATTTAAAGGCAAAAGGCGGAGAAGAAGAGGGCGCCGCCATGTGAAAAATTCTCTTATATTCCTAAAGAAACCCTAAACCATCGTACCTTTGAATTTCGAACCAAAATGAAATTTTCAGTGACGCCAAAACTCGAAATTTTCAGACACACCGATTCATTTTCGATTTCATTTTCGAACCTTCCTTGCATTGTCTACCCATTATACATAAACATGTCAACAATCTTTCTTCTTCACCCAAAACTCCAATCTCATCTTCTTCCATCTGTCTGTTCTCTCCCTCTCTTCCAAATTCACGCCTCAGAAGGAACAAGATGGAGACTCGTGCCGCTTCAAAGAGAAAGGCAAACAGTATAGTCTTGGTCCAAAAACAACACCCCAAAAGGCATAGGGTTTCCTTCGCTCAAAATCCTCCCAAAGAGAAATTGCAAGATGCCAAGAAGCCATCTCCCACAACCACCCACTCTTCTTCCCCCCATATAGGTGAATCTCTTGTTTCCGATGTCTACGAGTATCTTCATGAGATGGAGATGCAGAAAAAGAGAAGACCAATTGTTGACTACATTGAGAAAGTTCAGAAACTGTTTACGCCAACCATGAGAGGAATCTTGGTGGATTGGTTAGTAGAAGTGGGTGAGGAGTACAAGCTTCTCCCGGACACTCTTCATCTCTCTGTTTCATACATTGATAGGTTTTTGTCTGTTAATCCTGTCACTAAATCCAGACTTCAGTTGCTGGGTGTTTCCTCCATGCTCATTGCATCCAAGTACGAGGAAATCGATCCACCCTGTGTGGACGACTTTTGCAGTATCACCGATCACACATATGACAAGGAAGAGGTAGTTAAGATGGAAGCTGACATATTACAGTCACTCAAGTTTGAAATGGGAAATCCTACTGTGAACACCTTTCTCAGGCGGTTTGTTGATGTTGCTTCTGATCATGAGATGACTCCAAATTCACAGATTGAATTTTTGAGTCAGTATCTTGCTGAGTTAAGTTTGCTGGATTATGATTGTTTAAGATTTTTGCCTTCTGTTGTGGCAGCATCAGCTGTATTTCTTTCCAGATTTATTATCTCGCCTGAAGTACATCCATGGAGTCATTCTTTGAGTGAATGCTCAGGTTACAAACCAGCTGAATTGAAAGAATGTGTCAAAACCTTGCATGACCTGTACTTGTTACGAAAAGCAGCATCCTTCGAAGCTGTCCGGGATAAGTACAAGCAGCAAAAGTTCAAATGCGTTGCAAACCTGTCTTCCCCTCCTTATGTACCAAATTCTTACTTTGAAGACTTCTAAAGATGCATAGAACTCAATTAACTTATTAGATTGTACAGTTTCTTGTCATCATTGAGGCTTTGAAGGAAACACAGCACGCAATTTTGATGGTTACTGCTGAACAATTGTGATAGTCTTTCAATAGCATGTACTAGGAAAATTATGGTGTAGGATGAGGTCAAAATTGTATAATTCATTGCTTAGAAATTTATACGAACAAAGTTACCTTGTGAAAAATCGTCTTTGGCATCATTGATCCAAGTGATGGTTGCAATCTTGGGAGACTTTGTGCTTCAACCAATAAAGAATGGGGCTTTTACTTTGTTTTTAGACAGCAAACCAGGGGTGTTGATCTTGGGATCTAAGGATGTTGTCATCAATAAATTTTAATTTTTTTTATCATTTGTCAAGCTGTGGTCATGGCGGGAAGGAACTTTAGATGCAGAGAAAGTAGGGAATTAAACATTACAGTTTTTGTTCAGAATTGAAAATGTCCTATTCTGTAGGAATATTTATTTATCTTTGTTTTCATCATTCTCTTTTGTTACCATTAACATTTATTTTAAACCTAAAGAACTGCGATTTTATATAAAATGCAAAGTGTAAAGGTGGTTCTTGATAAAAATTATGGTTATAAGTTATAGTTTTTATGGTTCATAAATAGATTTATTTCATAAAAAAAAATCGCAAGAATATATATTACAAAATTTACAAAAAACTTATTTTCATATATTTACGAAAAAACGTTAATCTCTACTTGCTTCTATTAGTTTAGTGTAGAAATAAAAAGGAAGAAACAAATTTGAAAATAATGATACATAATTTTTTTTAATAAATATGAAAAAAAAAATATAACGTATAAACTTGTCACTCAAATATTACAAATATAAAAACTTCATGCGGAAAACTTATATTACATTATATTATATCAATCACTTAAATAATATCTTATTAACATTTTTATAAATAAACTAAAAATACTAATAATAAATAAAATATATGGTGAATCTACAAAGTCTCCAAAACTCTACAATTAAATTTTTCACTTTCAAATAATAATCTAACTCTTGCCAAAATATTATAAAAAATAAGGATATTTGCTTTCTAGTTTTCGTTAGGTTTTTTTAATTTGGTTATATTTTTAATTTTTTTAATTTAGTTTTAATATTCGTCAATTTTATTTAATTTGTCCTTTTCGCTAACACTGTTAAAATAGTTAACGGATAGTGAACAGTAATTATCACGTGTCATTTTGTGATTTTTTTTTTTTTTTTTTTTTTTTTTTGATTTTTTGAAATTCAGATTCAAATATTTGAATCATGATTTAAATCCAAATCCAATATTTGGATCAAGTTCAAAATCCAAAATCCATTTTTTATAACAGAAATTTAAATTGAATTTTCTAAGACTTGTGTCCTTAGGTTCGACACCATCAAATTTGAGAGATTTTTTGTCGGGGCTAACTCGATCGAATTTCAGCATGGAACAAACTCAACTAACTTTTGGTTGTGCCAGACTTAGCCAAATTTTGATCGGGACCGACCGAATTTTGGTTGAGGCCGACTTCAACCGAATTTTGGTTGGGGTCGACTCGGGCAAATTCAAACGAATTTTGGTCAGGGCCGACTCGGTCAAGTATGTACAAATTTCGGTTACGACCGACTCGGTAAAATTTAGCAGCATATGAAAAAATTTCGGCTGGAACAACATGGCCGAATATGACCAAATTTGGGTTAGGGTCGACACAACAAAATGTCTGTTAGGATCGACTTGACTAGATTCGGTCAAATTTCGGTCGACGTTGATTTTGCCTAATATGGCCACATTTGGGTAAGGACCTGCTCAGCCAAATTTCGGACGGTGTTGAATCGACTAAATTCTGCAAACTTTTGGTCAAAGATGACTCGATTGAATACTACCAAATTTTGGTTGCGGTTGGCTCCACCAAAATGACAAAATTTAGTCTGAGATCGACTCGGCTAAATATGACCAAAGTTGGACTAAGGCAAACTCGACGAAATTTCGGTCGAGATTGACTCGCCTGAATTTCGTTCAAGGCCAACTCGATTGAATTTGGCCGAATTTTGGTCGGGGCCAACTCGGTTGAATATGGCTAAATTTCGATCGCGACCAACTAGTCCGAATACAGCCAAATTTCGATAACGACCGACTATTCCGAATATGGCCAAATTTTGTCTGGGGTTGTCTCAGCCAAATACGACCAAATCTGGGCCAAGGCTGATTCGATCTAATTTCGACCAGGGCTGACTAAACTGAATTCGACCAAATTTTGACCAGAGCCGGCTAGGCTGAATACGACCAAATTTTGGTCGTGGTCGTCTCACCTTAATACGGCAAAATTTCGTCTGAGGCTGACTTAGCCCAATGCGGCAAATTTGGTCCAGGGCCGAGTGGACAAAATTTCGATCAGGGCCAACTTAACTGTATTCGGTTGAATACCGTCAAATTTTGTATAAGGTCACACTGGCTCAATAAAATTTGGACTAGTCCATCTTGACATCTAGCTTAACCCAACTAAAAGTTTAAATTGAATTTTTTGGATTTTCCATATTTGAAAATATAGATTTAGAGAATGAATATCTAATTCACAAAATATATAAAAGTATATCAGATTGAAATCCAGATCCAATAAAATAAATTTCAAATTGATTGAATTTTTATTGAAATAAATCTTAATTGGATCGAATCAGATAAAATAATTAAATTTTTTGTCCACCCGTAATAAAAAGGTACAAAACAGAAACAAAAATATACTTTTTATAGACTATAGTAAACCATTTCTTACGAGAGTGAAGTTTTGTTAATTAGGTTTGACAATTTTGGAAACTAGTTGGGGTGGTTGTATTGTAGGGATCAATGGCCGAATGTATAAAGTTGATTATATATATATATATATATATATATATATATATATATATATATATATATATATATATATATATCCATTAACTTTAAGTGAATTTTGGAATCAGTGTATTTTGAAACTTTTAATCAATTTAATCTTTCATTTTACGAAATACATAGATTTAGTATTTTTAATCAAATTTTGTTAGGTTTATTTTATGTTTCGTACGCATTTCAGGATTGTATTTGAGTTGTTTATATTATTTGACACATTTTTGTTATAATGTTAAGTTAAATACTATTATGAAACACGTTTGAAATGTCAAATAAACATAACAAAATTTGATTAAAATGACTAAAAATTCACGTATTTCGAAATATGAATGACTAAATTGGTCAAAAATTTCGAAATAGACTAATTTCAAGATTTACTGAAAGTTAAGGAACCAAAAACATATTTAACTATATATATATATATATATATTAATAGTGCTAAGATTTATTTTAAGTCAATGTCGATTGTAGTTATTTTTTAGTTTTTTTAACGGCAGTTATTAATTTTTTGTCGAAGTTATTGTCAGGGAGGACTCAAGAGTTTTGGAGGTCTAAAGCAAACTTACAAAATGAGATCTTTTATTTTATTTTTTTTTTTAAAATTATTTATTAAATTGTCATAATTAATTTTATTTTAATTTTTTTTAAAGGATAATAGGATTAATTTTTTTAATATTTCTTGGGACATGGTTTATCTTAAATAAATTTTTATTATCTTTAACTTTGAGAAACTCCTTCCGGCTGAAGCAACTGATATTGAACTTGTTAACATTATCCTAATCACTAATTACTTCTCTTTCTCTATTGTTGTTTTCACCTATATCTATATTGTTATTATCTTGTTCATTCAAATAACACTCACATGTATTTTCTAATTCATTTTTTCTTATCTATTTTTATAAAGTTATTCATAGTTCCTTTTTGTTATGCAATTAATGCCTAAATTCTTATCCTTTTTTGGATCTTTGAATAGCCTGATTCAAATTTTTTAGTTGATATATCTATATATTTTTATATGAAATAATAATATATAAAATACTACTAAAGATATGTATATAAAATGATTGATTTAGAATAATAAAACCTGATTTTGGTTGTCAAGGAAGTAAAACTGATAGTAGACTTGCAGTATCTTAAAGTCTCAAACCTCTCACTCCCTCTCAACTATTTCACAAACCTCCAAAGTTTATTTTAAGATTAATCATTAATAAAAATAATTCAATTTTTTTTTGTTTTTCGATAACAAGTGGGCAAGATATACAAAAAAAAAAAACTCTTAAAACTCATAAATCGAAAAGTACCGAAAAACAAAATTGGGTAGAAGAAATGCATTTCTAATTCTAATACAAATAAAAAAAACTG
>Ga0209389_1003030_pt1 | contig 13278 bp, 6 predicted proteins | sample CowpearedBW_FD_187526 | JGI IMG/M metagenome (GOLD analysis project Ga0209389, IMG submission 187526) | Root nodule microbial communities of legume samples collected from California, USA - Cow pea red BW (SPAdes) (version 2) | ecosystem: Host-associated > Plants > Roots > Nodule | place: USA... | reverse complement strand
GTAAATAGACTTTTTTTTAAGAAGTGTTTCAAAATGGGAAAAAAATTTAAAAACTCATAAATTTATACTATTTTTTTTAAATTACGTTTTTATTTTTAAATATTAAGATCGAAAAGTTCAAATTTTATTATTAAAAATAAATTTTTCAAAATTTTTAAATTATTTTGTGATATGAGACATGGAAATGACTAAAAAAGATTTGAGAAAAAATATAAGTCATAATAGTAGGTGATAGAGAACTATCTCTTGAGTTAATATAAGAAGAACTTGAGGACTATTTGCAATTCCAAGGACATGAAGACATGAACATCATGACTTGTAACACACTTATAGAATATATTTTAGAAAATTAAAAGTTGTTAATTTTCTTTATTTATTTGTAAGCTCATTGGGCAAACCACTTTTGTTGAACATACACTCCCTTTTCTGATTTTTATAGATTGCACACCTCGTTGAGCGAGCTATGTCATTGGGCAAGTGTTGACGTTTGAAACTACATTTTCGATTTATGTTTTTGCATTTTTAAGCTTTGGGTTTGCTTTTAGGATTTTTAGATTTCTTAAACATTTGTGCCTATATATTGGGCCACAAAACACAACTGTAAACACCTTTGGTTTATCATTATATGAAATTAGTTTTCATTTAAGAGAGGATTCTCTTGGTTCTTGTTATAAAACATCGGTTCTTATCAGAAATTGAATTCTTTGTGAGGAATCTTTCTTGACTTACCAATCTGCTAGATTGTGGCGCATCCATCTCTATTTTATTCCACGTTCTTCTTATATATCTTCTAGTAGTCTTTGATTTGATTTATCTATTTTACAAAATGAATCTAAATTTAGAAATGATCGTAATCTTTCCTCGATAGGATATATCAGTAGGTATACTTGATGATAATATTTCTCACAACACTTACATTTTGTAACACTAGTGATTTTTCTTGTATTGATACCAACAAATGGAAATATTTATAATTGTATTTCCTTTTAAATTAACACACCCTTGCCCATTTCCTATAGTAAGAATAATTCCTCATAAAGTCCACACTTATTTTCTTCCTCTAACCAATGTTTTTTTTTAGTCTCTCTTCTATTACATTTGGATTTTCATGCCCTCTCAACCATGTATATGGTACCCTTATATAAAGATGATTATTGTGCCAATTGTTTTTAGAGTTTGGTACATCATTTATGATTTTGTAGTATGATTGTCTATAATATAATGTAGTAGACCATCTATTAGTATGGTAGCAAATAGTGTACAATGATATTTTGTTTTGTTACCTTCATACTTATATATAAAGTCCCTTTTTGATTTATATAAGCTGAAATGCATTATTTTTGTGTGCATAATGTTCTATTGTTCTATTCATTAGTGATTTTTTTTTGTTATGCGTTTTGATTTATATGATTTTGAATACATAAATCTTGATTGTCAAATATGTCCTACTCATTATGGACTTAAGATGGGAGAAACTTATCTTTTCATTTTCCCTTAAAAGTACTTGATCCTTATTGACGTATGCCCTCCAAGGTTCGTCCCCCTTGGGCTTGGATTGTAGTGGCAAGGGGTTAACCATTGCCAAGGGGACTTTTACAACAGCTATGTTGTAAAATTGTGAAGGAAGAGCTAAAATCTCCACATAATCTACTTCTATAGAAAAAGAGTCAATGTAACTCTCTGAAGATGAGTCTCCTTTAATGTTTACAAACCATGAATTCATTAAAAGAAGGAATCGACCAAAAGATATGGACAAAGAAAAGGAAGAAGAAAGCTCTTGAATGTGCTTGAAATCATTTACAAAGAAAAATAACAAATACGAGGAAAAAATGATTTTGAATAGGACCATTAATTCACTTTACCTGAAATAATATATCATTTCCCAAACATCACATCCTTTAAAAGTGTGGTGGAGAGAAATGAATAAAAATAGTGACACATTCATTCTCATTATTACTCATAAAGATAAGCATTAAAAAATTATTCTATAAAAATTACTAAAAAGTGTAAGCGATTTGCCATTAAAGAAGTAATTAAGTAAAGTCATTATTAGAACAAGTAAAGTCGTTCAAATACAAATTCATATGCTAAGGAAACTCAATGGTAAAAAGTTGATACTCACGATAGTAAAATGATTATAAAAATACTAAACACATAGTTATACAAACTTGTTCATTCTCGAAAAGGAAATCAAAATGTCTATGTGCTAAAAAACATTATTTAATCTATTTTCAAGCTTGAGACTTGTATACCAACTCACTTCCTTGTTCGTCAAAAAATAGAAACATTATTTAAATATCTCAATACGTGTTCAATACACAAAATTTACCTATCTTATTGTAGTAGAAAGTTTTTATGTAGGTGCTAAGTCACCTATTGCAACTTTCTCACAAGGATTAGATGAGCCTTTATGTGAAGCATGAGAGATACAAATATCTTCTCAAAAATTGTCAAAACCATAGATTTGATGATGTGGCAAAAGTCAGTATGTTCTACAATGGGCTTAGGCCATAAACCAAAATGCTTTTGGATGCTTTTGCAGGAGGTTCTATTATGACAAAAGATGTGACTGAAGAAACTTTAATCATAGAATCCTTAACAACTAGTGACCACTAAGTGCAGCATGATTGAGGCCAACCAACCAATAGAGGAATTTTGGAGCTAGATACACAAAGTGAAATTCTAGCTTAAAATAAGTTGTTATCGTAGCAAATGGTGGAGATTAAAAAGCAAATGTCTAAAATGTAGGTTATTGAGCAATAACGAGCACGTCTCAACAAGTTTTGAGGTGTGATTTATGTGTTGTGTAGCTGGTTGTGTTCGTTTGTATGATAAGTGAATGTCTGTCAGGTTGTTTAGTTTTTAGTTGAAATTTTGAATGCATATATGGAAGCACTTTAGCTATTAGTTAGTATGGATATATGTAGTTTGTATATAATGGTATGAGGACAAAACTTAGGTATGTTAAAAACATATTTAAGTTTTTATACTATCACAGCCGAATGTATGCAATTGTTGGTATAACTTTTACAGTGGAGTCCTAAGCATAATTCTTGACATAGAAGGATACACTTTTCACGAAGCAGGGTGCATATATCAGAAGCACATATTTCAGTTTTAGAGATATTGATTACAAATCACAGAAACATGTATTTATCTTAAAGAGGTATACAGACTAGGAGAAAAAAGATACTTTATGATCCTTCCTTATCTTTAAAAAATAAAGTTAATAAATGCTAAATAATAAGAGTGGGTGCTTAAAAAAATGTACTGGAGGTTATAAAAGGGAAATTATAGGTATAAAATAGAGAATGGCCGAGAAAGTTATGAAAGCAAAATAGAAAAAATAAAAGTGTCTAACAAATCTCATGTAGTCTCTTTATTTAGTTATTAGATTTATTATTTATTGATTAAAACACAACAATGGCTAAAATTTGTTATTATTATAATGATCAATAGATAATTTTTTGTTTCTTAAACCTGTGGTGAGAAATTTATATTGGGCCAGATCTATGAACTTAAATAATATAGTTTTTGTATTTATATCAGTCCTTATTGGTAATTGTTAAAGCTGATATTTTATGTTCCTAAAAGATTAGATATCAGAATGAGTCTTGTTATGAAGGAAAGTTTAGCCACTTATATTAATTGAATGAGTAAAAGGTAATTTCAATAAACCTACATCAAGCCATTTATATTAATTAGCCAAGTAGAAACTAACTTTCAATGGATGGTGTTATTCTTTTTTTTCTTGAATAATGGATGGTGTTACTCTTTTTTTTTCTTGAATGAAGGATGTTTCATATATGATGCTTGCATATCCCAGTAGTAGACCAAACACCATTTCCAGGTACTTCTTTCCCCCATTCCTAGTTACACTATTTTTACTGTTTTTGGGACCTTTTAAATGAAGAAACAGGCATGGGCTTAGTCACAATTAATGGAATAATAAAGTCAAACTAAATAAAAAATCTTGAGATATTTTCTTTCATTTTCCTTTATTTAGTATTTGCAGCCCATTTAGTTACATTTTCCTCACAGTCATGTGAAGCTAACATTGTTTTCTATCTATCTTTCAAAAACATTGAAATCATATGTAGTCATGTTGTGTACATTACATTCCATCTACTTCATTGCGTTCCTTTTCTTAGTGTGCACCATTGTTACTTCTAATTTGAATAAGGATTTATATAATTGAATTTGTTGTGGCCGAGAGCTTTCCATGTTATTAGTTTTCTTTGCCCTTGGTTAAATTTCATGGTAAAATCATCATCATGTAAATGGCAACTGTTGGTGATCAAAATACTGAGAAACTATAATTTGTGTAGGAAATTGCATGGCACCGACTTGATGACCTCCAACCAGCAACTGATGAAGCGATATCTTGAGGGATCACTAGTCTTAAGCTTTATATGGTGGCTCATTTTCTAGTGTGAGTACAAATGCATATGATTTAGGAATTTTATATTTGATATTGCCTCAATTTTACTAATGGAAGCTTCCTTTTCTTCATGAAAGTTCAGCAACCTTCCTGTAAAGTTTCCTATAACTGAATTGTTTTCACCGATTTCACCTGAACCCAAAGTTTTTAGTATTCACTCAAAACCAAAGCTGGTAGTGTTCACTCTCCACTCGAATTAGGAGGTTGTTGTACATCTTGTTCCTCAAGTGTCTGGTTGAATAAGTATTATGTATAGGAAGTATTTTGTATCTAAATAGTACTTTCTCAATTAATGTGGTATTTTCTATAAAAGTAGAGAAAAAGTTCAATGTATAAGTTATGTTATGCTCCTCCTTCCATTAGCACTCATGTTAAGAAATTTAGTTTGCCTGCATGAGGAAGTTGTTTAAGTATATATTGGTGATGTATATATAGTCCTAAAACTAATTTATTTATTTTTGGTTTTCTTGTTTTCTTTTGGCTTGCTACTGCTTATTTGTAGTAAATTTTGTTTTTGAAATTCTAGGTTCTACTATCACTAGTCTTACAGGAAAGGAGTGTTGATGTGATGATAATGATTGCTAGTGCAATCAATGCTATCGTTTGAATTAGAATTCTTATTAAGTGAACTATTTTTTGTCCAAGTAGAACTTCGATTTGCCTCATTTTTTTTAGCTTGAATTTGATTTATGGGATTTCTATGGATATTTATATAACATAGGTTAGTAGTATGATAAGATGTAATATAACAAGTGGCAGCCATAGGAAAATAAGACATAAAAGTTGTATGACCAAAAATTTGTTTTGATTTTTTTATATTTAAGTTATCTATGAATTTTTATCATAAGTGAGTTATCTATGAAATATTTCGTAGGTAATTTAAATATTTTGTAGCTAATTTACCTACAAAATATTTCACAGGTAATTTACCTACGAAATATTTCATAGGTAATTCAAATATTGAATGAGAAAATTATTGATGAATATTGTCATAGATAATTATGGATGCCTCGATTTCGTAGATAATGGTCGTAGGTAAGTTACCTACGAAGCTCATTTTCGTAGATAAAGTTACGTACCAACTTAATACTCATGAAATTCACTTCGTAGGTAATTTGTAGATAAATTTGCATTACCTACAAAAAAATTTCTATTACCTATGAAATACTGGCGTAGATAATATCTATATTTCTTGTAGTGTAAGTTTCATCTTCTACAGCTCAAAAATTGCAGCTCAACCCAAAAATAAAGAACTAAAGCAAAAAAAAAAAAGATGGAAATTGAATTAGGCCACTAGAAAAGATCATTTTCCACTTCCATTTGAAGATCAAATGTTGGAGAGACTTATTGGACAAACATACTATTACTTTTTAGATGGATAATCAAGCTGTAATCAAATAATAGTGGATCCATTGGATTAAGAAGACACCATTTACCTATCCATTTAAGATCTTTGCCAATAGAAAAATGTCATTTGGCTTGTGCAATGCTCCAAAAACTTTCTAAAGGTGCATGCTTTCAATCGTTTCAAATTTATTTGAGAAAAGTATAGAGGTATTCATGAATGATTTCTTTTCTTTTTGGTTTATCATTTGATAATTGCCTTGAAAATCTCAATGTGGTATTGAAAAGATGTGTGAAAACCAATTTAGTCTTAAATTGGGAAAATGCCATTGTATGGTGAAAGAAGGAATTGTCATTGGTCATAAAATTTCAGAAAGAGGAATAGAGGTTGATCCAGGCAAAGTGGAATTGATAGAAAGATTTCCCCCCACCAATGTGAAAGGAATTAGAAGTTTCTTAAGACAATAATGGATTCTACAAGAGGTTCGTCAAAGATTTTTTAGAAATTGCCAAACCCCTAAGTAACCTCTTGATGAAGGATACAAATTCAATTTTGATGATAATTATGAAAAAACCTATGCTGAACTAAAAAAGAAGTTAAGCTCAACACCAATAATCATTGCACCAGATTGGACTCTCAACTTTGAAATGATGTGTGATGCAAGTATTTATGCTCTAGGAGTTGTCTTAGGACAATGAAAAATAAGCAATTTTATGTCATTCACTTTGCCAACAAGGTTCTTAATGAAGCACAAATTAATTATGCAATAACAGAAAAAGAACTTCTAACCTTTGTCTTTTGGCTAGAAAAGTTTAGAACTTATCTCATTGGCTCTACCATCACAGTTTTCACTGATCACGCAACAATCAAGTACTCGCTCACAAAATCTGACTCAAAGCCTAGATTGATCAGGTGGATACTCTTATTTCAAGAATTTTATTTAGTGATCAAAGACAAGAAAGGTAGTTAAAATCTAGTGGTTGATTATCTGTCTTGGCTCACCAATTTTGAAATCACAAGCAGGGAAGAAGAAATTGTGGAGACTTTCTAATGGCATACCCCCTAGCATGGCCAAGCACTTTAATGAAGAGATAGAGTCATCTTTGCAAGGTGAAGCAAAAATCTTTTCCTTTTGGCCACAATGGAGTATCTTTAGTAGATTATGAATATTTAGGTATTGTATTAAGGGTCAAGTAGTGTAGGTTTCTTCTAGGCCTTGTATAAAGGGTCAAGTAGTGTAGGGTTTTAAAAACAATCTTGCTTAAGTAGGGAGCATCATATGTGTCTACTTAAGCAACTTTTTGATGTTTAATTATGTTAATCAAGCTAGCTTAGGAAGAGCATCCCACATGTGCCACATGGCAAACTCTTTAATGGAGAGTTCTCTTACATGGGTGGCCATGTGTCATTATCCTATTGGAGAGGATTTTCATAAAGTACCTTTTCACATGGCAACACATGAGTGGTTTGTTTTGTGAGAGTGAGGATTGCCACATATCAAAACTCTCCTTCACCAAGATAGCATTTTTAGGGTTTTGGTGCATGTTAACATTCTAGGGTTTTAACAATTTTGGTTACACCTTACTCTATAAATAGAGGTGTCTCCCTCATGTATTTCTCACTTTGAGAATGATAATATTATGCTACAAAAATTAATTTTGAGTCATACTTCTTCTCTTAGTTACTTGCTAGAGCATCCCAAGAGGTCCCTCTAACACCCCTTTCTCTTGAGTTGGCCTAACCTCTCTTAGAGCTCTATAAACCACCTTCATCCCACCATTAAATCAGCCAAATCGAGAGTCATTTTCTCTCAACACTAAGCTTCCGTGAATCCACCATCCACCATAGTCACCATTTCAAGCTTTGGCCCAACCTAGCTTGAGGAGGAGGCTATCACTTTCCCTGATAAGAAGCTGCTAACAATTAAAGAAAGGCCCTGGTTTGTTGACATGGCCAACTTCAAAGCAACTTGTGTGATTCCAGAAGAGTATCAATGGCACAAAAGGTGAAAGTTATTCAAATAGGCCAAGCAATCTATTTAAGATTATCCTTATCTCTTCAAGATATATGAAAAACCGCAATTGGACTCACAATTCCAGCTAGTTTGTGCGAAAGCTAGTCATCTGCTAGTATAGCTTGAGTACAAAGCATTATGAGCCTTAAAAAACCCCAATTTTTATTTAAAGTTTGTTGGAGAAAGAAGGAAGTTGTAGACACATGAATTGGAAGAGATGAAGTTACAAGCCTATGAGTGTTCCAAGATTTATAAGAGTAAAGTGAAGAAGTATCATGGTAGGAAGATTCAGAAAAGAGAATTCAAAAAGGACAACCAATTATGTTGTTCAATTTAAGGCTAAAACTTTTCCAATAAAGCAAAAATTAAAGTGGTCAGGACCCTTTATTGTCAAAGAGGTCAAACCACATGGAGCCACAGAGATAGGAGACCCTATAACCAATAGGAGTTGGGTTGTGAATGGATAAAGGTTGAGGATTTATCAAGGTAGAGACTTTGAAAGATGTACCACCTTCACATAATTCACATATGCTTAATGAAACAAACGTCGAGCTAAAGACATTAAACAAGTGCTCTTGATAGACAACCCAAGTTTTTTTTTTATTTTGTATAAATGTTTTTCAATACTTAGTATTAAGATGCATGTAGTTTGAGGTTTTATTGTTTGAGAAACATTGAGAGGAATGTGAACAAAATGGTTGAAACAAGGTTTTAAATAAAAATAAATGTTTTGTGCTTGGGTCCTAATTCTGGTGCTCAGCCACAAAACACGTGTTTTAAAGTATCTAGGTTCAAATTTTTAAACTTTGACACCTATATAAGTTGTCACTCAGTTTTGAGCACCTACGACTCCACTATCACTCACCACTCTATTCACCCTCTCAACTTCCAAAAATCCATCTCTTTGAGCTCATTTAATCTCAAGCATTAAACCCTTAATTGTATTTGCATCAATCCAGGTAAAGAGAATATTATTTTGTTCATAATCTTCAAGTTATTTCTCCATACTTAAGGCTCACTCAAGCAACACCCATGAACCATTGCTACAAAATGAACTATCTTCATGAATTTCGATGGAAATCAGTATGTTCACAAATGTGCTCGAGTTTTGAATCTCTATTTTAAAAAGGAAAATTGATTTCGATGATGATCAAACCCTAGAATTCAATTTTTTAGCCATGCCTGCTCATATTCCATTTAAAATCTATTTTTGTATTCATGCATGTACATTGATGAGCAAACTACATTAGAAACTGTGTTGGATAAATTGTAGCTACTGTTATAGCTCTAATCAAATGCAAATTGTGCTTTAAAGTGACAACTAGGAAGAGCGAAAGAATTGTTGTTGTAGGAAAAGGAAAGGTTGTAGCAAGGGATGAAACCCCAATTGTAGTGGAGTCTAATGATGGATCATCCAGTGGGACAACATGCATTACTACTACACCTGTTAAGCATAGCAAACGTGATGAGCTTAGATCAAAACTAAGGGCGGAGAAGAGGCAAGAACCTAGGCTAGAATAGAGGAAATAGGCAAGGCCAGAAAAGAGGCCTGAGCAAAGAAAGGAGAAAACGCAAAAAAAGAGGCTAGTAAGGAGGCCAAAGAAGAGGCAAAGGACTCCACCTCTAGTTCACCAAAGCGCCCCCACTGCTAAAAGACAGAGAATTCTAACTCCTACATCTAGTTTAACAAATTCCTAAATCAATAGGAGAAGGGCTCAAGCAAAATAGACTTCCAAAGGTGGCACCTCCATGAAGAAACATTTTAGCACCTAGGGATGAAAGGCATGATAGATTTTTGTTCCTCACTAGGGCCCAACAACTCATATTCGCCCAGTAGGAGGAGAGGTCGATATTGACTAAAATAAGGGTGGAGATTCCGACATAACTCAAATAGTGACACCAATACTAATGTTAGCGGCTCAAAAAATGTGGAAGGCACTGATGCAAATGTTGTTCCTGCTTCAGAAGAAAAGGCATTAATACTAAAGTTGGTGCATCAGAGGAAACTAAAGAAGAGACCCTTAATGGAGGATCTGAAAATGATGAGAAGAAGGAAGTGAGCAACCTTCTAGCAATGAGAAGGCAACAACAAAAGTAGAGAAGGAAGAGGGGCAAGGCTTTGATGTGTTCTTTGACTTTGAGAGAGCCTTTAGATCATCTGATCCAGAAGATTAGTGAAGAAACTTTGGGCCAATTTAGTCTATCAACTTTAAAAATGTGTGGATTTAGTCCTTTTAACCAAATTTTGTTAAGTTTAAATGGTGTTTCAAACGCTTTTCTCAACTAACATTGACGCGAAAATGTGTCAAACGGTGTAAACAACTAAAATGCATTTATGATAAATGTTTGAAACGTCAAATAAACTTAACAAAATTTGGTTAAAAAAATTAAATCCACATATTTCTAAAGTTAGGAGACTAAATTGGACTAAAGATTCAAAGAGAGACTAATTCCAATTTTTACTGAAAGGTAAGGGACTAAAAATATATTTAACCCTATTAAATTTTATAATTCCTCCTAGGAATATCATATTTAGATTTCTTTAAAAAAAATTAAAATGCTTCTTAATGGACTGTAAATATCATACATATTCATAGTGTTACCGACTGTATATTAATCATGATGAACAAATTGGTGGTATGATATCTACTAATTTGAATAGTTACAGTAAAAGTTTTATTAAACTATAAAATAATTTTTAATTTTGATATAAAAATTTTAATACTATAAAATAATTTTATAAAAGGGTAATTATCAATATTCTTAGAGTTTTATAGGTAATATTTTTATTATGTAAATGGATATTTTTATTATGAGTTGTTATTTAAATTTTAAAAAATAGTTATCAAAAGAGTAAATGTAAGGCCCACTTTTCGTGCTGCCCTTTTTCTTAAGGCTGCCCCTAACCTTTGGGCCTGAAGGCTGGCCCAAAAAGGGAAAAACTGACCTAAAGCTGCCCAAAACCCTAATTCTGGTACTTTTGCGTAAAACAGATTTCCACACACCCTTGAGCTGCTGCTGCCGTCTCTGCTAGGGTTTGGTCTTCTGTTCCGTTCGAGTTAGTTCAACCTTGTTGCTCCTGCACGAAAGTTTGTTCCATGACCTTAAACCTTCTCTAAGTCATTTTCGTGTTCTATGTTGGGGTTCTCTGTAGTAAACCTACTCTCCCTTCTGTGCCACTATCTCCAACTCTTCAATCTGCTCGTGGAGCTGCTATAGTGGTGGGCTTAGGTGTCAAAGTTATTTTGCTAGCTCATTCCAGGTAAGGGAAGCTAGGACCCTCAGTTGTTTGTGTTTTTTTCGTTGTTTTGTTGTCATTTCGTGTCTGTATGGTTTGGTTGTTGTTGTGTCCGATTTGGATTAAGTTAAAGCATGTTTTGGTTCTTGGTTTTGGCTGTTGTACGAGAAAACAGTGGCGAGTACGCTAGTTTTCTCGCCCAAGCGAGCTAGTCTCGCCTAGGCGAGATTATCAGCGGCTCACCCAGGTTTTTGTTGCACGAATTGTCGCCTAGGCGACATGCGTTCTTTTTGAGCGAGGAGTGCTCTCGCCTAGGCGAGAAGGGACTCGCCTGAGCGAGACCTCACAGTGTTCCCTGTCCCCTCGTCGCGCCCTCGCCTAGGCGAGATGGGACTCACCTGAGCGAGCCCTGTTAGCTTGAGCGAGGCAGCGAGCGGGTTTTGATGTTGTTATTGAGTGGTTCACTGATATGTGGCTTGTTTATCTGACCCAAATGCTTTACTAGAAGGATCGTGTGATGATGGCATGATTAATATGTACATTCGAAATGGAAATGGCATGTTATTTGATTGGGTATGAAGTGGAAAGCATGAATTGTATGAATTGTTTATTATACATGATATTTATGTTATGGGAAATTCTTGATTGGTGGGTTGAACATGTTTAAAGCATGGGTAGGGCATAATTCCATGACTCTTGTAGTGAGAGATCTTGGTGGCGCCTCATCGGTTGGACGTAATTCCATGGACCCTCTTAAGGGCAGTCCTTGGTGGTGCCTCGACAAATAGGCGTAATTCCACGGGAGTCGTGGTGGTGCCTCAGGGCCAGGGCATAATTCCACGAAGGCCACGTGGTGGTGCCTCCTGTAAAGGTATAATTCCGTGAAGGCCTCGCAGTGACGTCTCATTGCTAGGATATAATTCCACTGCCACGTGGTGGTGCCTCAGATACGTATCCAGATAGTCAAGTCTTAGGTTTCGATATGGATGAGTACTTCACATGTGGGTGTCTGCCATGTATGTTTGAATGTGAAATGGTATGTTGAGTGCATGATATGATGACTTCTTCGCTAGCTTACCCTTTTGCTTGCTTGTGTGTTATGTGTAGACTCTACCTTTACGATGATCATCAACCTTGTTGGTGTGAGCAGATGCGAGAACCCCTAGCAGTGGTAATGATAATGGGGATGCTACAGCTTGATGGATTGGATGGGTATTGGGCCCACTGTGGGGCCCATCACTGAAGGACTTTATTATTTATGTTTCTCTTTTCTGAACAAGACCTAGTTTAATTATTTGTTTTTCCAGTGTATTTCTGTTTGGGCCGTGTGGAGCCCTTTCTTTGTAATCTGGGTATATCTGACGTATGGTATACCCTTATACCCTAAACTCCGTACTCTCTGAATATTCATGTATGTGATGTTTTATCAATTTGAGGTTATTCAGTTTTTGGGACGTTACAATAAAAATGAAAAAAAATTATTCAAATTGAAATAATAATAGTTACTAAAAAGATAAAATTGGTAAACAATTCTTTATTAAAAATAATTGGTTGAAATAATAAAATTGTTAATAAAAGGGTAAAATTGGAATGAAGTTGTGTATATAAAAAATGTGAATCTCTTGATTAATTGTATAGATAGTCATATAAAAAGACTTTCAATTTATGAGTAGTTTTCTTAGATAATAAAAAACGAAAAAGATTGCTATTGAAATATAAAAATATAAAAGGTGAAAGAGAAAAAAAAATGTAAAAAAGGAGTTAGAAATCATAATATTAATAATAGACCAAATATATTTTTCATTTCAAACTATTTTCAAGAATTGTATTTGTTTCTGAATTAAATTATATATATTTATTTAATCTCTACTTCTCCATTTATATATTATTACATGAGAAACACGTAATTTATTAAATGAGAAACACTCTACATATACCGTTTGCTATAAAAGATAGTTAGTTTAAGAAGCGAACATAATTCTTTTACAATAATGTGGAGGACATAAATCATATTTAACATATAAATAATAATAGTGGTAAATGTTTTTTCTATAAAAAAAAATCTTTTTTTCTTATTTATTTTTAACTAAATCACTTTCCTTTCTTCTCGTTTTCTTTAATTTTATTCTCAATTATCTTTATTTTCTCTTTCTTTTTATTTATCTATTTATCAAGGGTTAAAAATATGTTTTTTCTTCCAAAATATTTTTAAAAAAATTCGTACTGAACTAATATATATA
>Ga0209389_1003028_pt1 | contig 13279 bp, 14 predicted proteins | sample CowpearedBW_FD_187526 | JGI IMG/M metagenome (GOLD analysis project Ga0209389, IMG submission 187526) | Root nodule microbial communities of legume samples collected from California, USA - Cow pea red BW (SPAdes) (version 2) | ecosystem: Host-associated > Plants > Roots > Nodule | place: USA... | reverse complement strand
TTCCTAGGTTTCAAAATAAATCAACATGGAGTCTATGTGGACCAAGAAAACGTGATGGCCATCAAGGATTGGCCTCCCCCAAAGAATGTGAGTGAGCTTAGGTCCTTCCATGGGTTGGCTAGTTTTTAAAGGAGATTTGTGCCAAACTTTAGGACCATAGCCACCCCTCTCAATGAATTGGTCAAGAAAGGTGTGGTCTATAAGTGGGGCAAAGATCAAGAAAAGGCTTTTGAAACTTTAAAACAAAAATTGATCAATGCACCACTATTAGCCCTCCCTAACTTCTCCAAAACTTTTCAAATTGAGTGTGATACATAGTGTTCCTACAGAGAACAAACAAGATAAGTTAGGCACAAGTGTCACCTTACCTATACAATCCACTATCTCTTCAGTTGGCCTCTTCCCGGTTGGCACATGTCTGCTTGGACCCCGAAGGGGTTACCTGTAGAAGGGACTCCGAAGCTTAAGTCAGCCAAAGCTCTCAAAAAGTCAAATCAGGTGATTAATGGAGTAATGAATGCGTACCTTTAATTATTGGGGTCCAAGTGTATTTATAGAGTATTAATTATGTTTGGTCATGTCATGGGTCGGGCCTTAGCTTGGGCCTTAGTTTGGGCTGTAAGTGGGCTTAGGCCCTGACCTAGGCCCTTAGGTCCATTATTGTGGACCCATTGGATATCAGGGGGCTTTGATTTTTCTAAGTGCATTGAGGTTGTCGGCCTAAACCGACTACTCCCTTTGGCGGTTTGTATTGCTCATATGCTGTCTTCGACGGGTTATTCCTCTTGACGTTTATGTTACCGGTTCAGGCTGGCTAGGCTTAGGTTAGCCCAGCCCAGGCCGGTTACTTGAATGTTTTGGCGTATAGGTATGGTGATCGTTTTATTATTATTTTGTTAAGTTGGCTTGGTGTGGTACACCAGTCTCCCAGCCTTACGATATAGGTATGTCGGTCAAGGGTGATATGTGTTGATATGCCAGTGGGACCGGCTAGGTGTGTTACACCAGTTCCCCAACCTTTAAGTGTGATGAACAATGTTAAGGCTAAAGGCGAGAAAGAGATTATGGCAGGTGGAGGGATGTTAGAGGTCAAATCAAAGGGGTTTTTGCGTCATCGTTTCTAACACTCATGTCTTTTGAGATGATTGTATCGATTGGTATGGGTTGTAATTTTGGCGGGAAAAGGGTTTCATCGTTTGGGATTCAGGCCTATAAATGTGGATTTTACAATGGGTGAACGTTTGTTGGTTCATTTGCGAGAATTTTTAGTTAGAGATCTTATGTGCGTTATACCTGTCCGACTTGTTCCTAATTCCAGCCGTCATCTTTCTAGGAAAAAGGTATGTCTAGTAGTGATAGTGTGTCGTTGTCTACGTCTAGTAGTGAGAGTATAGAGTCTGAGGGGAGTAGAGGTAGACATGTTGAGGAGGAGAGCACCAGTTCTGCGGGTGTGGTAGGTAGAATCCCTATGGAGACGGTGACTGAGGTTCGAGAAGACCCTCCAAAGGAGTTAGCGGAGAGTAACTGGCCGGCCAAGGGTGGCTACTAGTGGGTGCTGCCGACGTTCGTAATCAATCGTCCTTGTTTCAGTGGTCTCGTATGCTGAATTCTTGGCTAAATTGTACCCCTGTTATCGCGAAAGGTGTAAGCAGGGGTATCGTTTCCTTGGAGCGGGTGAGCGCCATTGACCGCGTATGTCATGGGCAAGAGGGGGCGACCGAGAAATTTTTCTACATGTACATGTGCCATTTCTCCCAGCTACATGTGCAGTTACCGCTGGATGACTTCACCATGGGGGTGTTGCGTGCATTGAACGTTGCACCTACACAGTTGCATCCAAACAGTTGGGCCTATATGCAAGCCTTCTGTGTTTTGTGCCAATCACTATATCTACAACCTTCTCCTTATGCTTTTTTGTACTTCTACGATACTAGGCCCCGCCAACCAACTACTTGGCTATCTCTGGTGAGTCGTCCCAGTATCAACAGATTGGACGCGTTCTCTCAATCCTTCAAGCATTTTAAAGATGGATACTTTAAAGTTATGGTGAAAAAGGAGGGCAATTCCCATTTCCTGAACAAAGATGGGAGTACGAAGTTCCCGTTTAGCTGGACGGGAACCCCCTCCCGATATAATGATATGGGCACCGACGAGTTGTCGGCGGCGAATAAGGAGGTGGTGGAGGTCTTGATGAAGTTTACCGATAAGTTGCCCACTAAGGGTCTAGTTAGAGTTTATAATTCAGTGCACCTGATTATTGATATTGAAGGTATCTGTTTATTACTTAAACTGTATTAATGATTCTAAGTTAACTTAATCGGGTTTTGATGTGTTGTTGTAGGGCACATGGCGCAATCCGGAAAGAAGAATTTGGCGTTGTTTCAAGAGCTGAGGAAAGAAATTGTTGCGAAGGCCAAGGCAACCAGGAATACTGATGTTCCCAACCTGCAGGAATCGTTAGTTGAGGTGTACGTGCACAGCGGGACCAAGAGAAAAGCCGAGTTGCTGGCTCGACCTGACAAGGGGAAAGATGTAAAGAAGGTGGGGGCGGCCTTACTCGAGGCGGGATCGGTTAGCGGGACGACGGGGCCAAAGTTCGACTTGATTGAGTTGCCGGAGATATCTTTTAGAAAAGATATTGCGATCAACCTTCCAGATACCATCATCAACACTATTGACGGTGTGGAGGCAGATCATCTTGTGAGGACGATGGTCGAATTTGGAAGTAAGGCGTTGATACTGAGTCGTCGTGTTGGGTCTCTGTATCGATGAGAGGTAAAGGAGGGAGGTAGGGAAAATGTGGAGGAGTTGTAGGGAAAGGTCGATAAGTTTGAGGAGGAGAGGGCCGCTTGGAAGAAGGAAAGGTAGAGTTGGGAGGAGGAGAGGAAAAGGCTAGGAACATGGAAAGTCTGTTGCTTGGATTCAGAGGGAAAACTTAACAAGAAGATAGAGGATTTGGAGGCAGACTATGATGAGTTGAAAGAGAAGTATGATGGTACTGCACTAGAACTTGATGACTTGAAGGGTTGTATCATCCAGGAGCATACTAATGATTTTCAAAAGGGGTTGCGGCAAACAACCTTCTTTTATCAAGATGTGGATACAGCGATTCAAGATTTGACATTAACAAGGATGTTGTTAATGGGCAGCTTATTAATGAAGACGAGAGTAGCCCGGACGGGGAAGCAGAGAAGGAAGCGGTAGAGGAGGAGAAGGGGACGAAGGATGCGGTGGAGGGGGACAATAATTCAGTAGAATAGGACTTTTACTCTTAAATGATTTGAAACAATTATTGAGCCTGTGTCTGTAATAATTGGTACATTATGTTTGTGATACTTGGTACATTGCTTTGTGTTTATGTTTAATGTGATTAATGCTTTGTTTACTATCTTGTATGTCGGATGTTAATGATTTGTGATGTATGTTATGCTTGACAAACTCGACTGTATGTTAAGAGTGTTTGACCCAGGCCGCTTACTTGTGGTAGCGGTGGGGAACTTAAATGAATTAACCAACAAATTAAGGGTGTTCGACCCACGCCGCTTACTTGTGGTAAGGGTGGGGAACTTAAGCGATTAAAATTAAGTAATGGTGTTCGACCTAGGCCGCTTACTTGTGGTAAGGGTAGGGAACATAAGCGATTAAAATTAAGTAAAAGTGTTCGACCCAGGCCGCTTACTTGTGGTAAGGGTGGGGAACTTAAGCGATTAAAATTAAATAATGGTGTTTGACCCAGGCTGCTTACTTGTGGTAAGGGTGGGGAATTTAAGCGATTAAAATTAAGTAAAAGTGTTCGACCCAGACAGCTTACTTGTGGTAACGGTGGGGAACTTAAGCGATTAAAATTAAGTAATGGTGTTTCACTCAGGCCGCTTACTTGTGGTAAGGGTGGGGAATTTAAGCGATTAAGATTAAGTAATGGTGTTTGACCCAGGCCGCTTACTTGTGGTAAGGGTGGGGAACTTAAGCGATTAAAATTAAGTAATGGTGTTCGACCTAGGCCGCTTTCTTATGGTAAGGGTGGGGAACTTAAGCGATTAAAATTAAGTAATGGTGTTCGACCTAGGCCGCTTATTTGTAGTAAGGGTGGGGAATTTAAGCGAATAAAATTAAGTAATAGTGTTCGACCCAGGCCGCTTACTTGTGGTATGGGTGGGGAATTTAAGCGATTAAAATTACGTAATGGTGTTCGCCCAGGCCGCTTACTTATGGTAAGGGTGGGGAACTTAAGCGATTAAGATTAAGTAATAGTGTTCGACCCAGGCCGCTTACTTGTGGTAAGGGTGAGGACTTAAGCGATTAAAATTAAGTAATGGTAAGGGTGGGGAACTTAAGCAATTAACAACGTGTCAAAGAGCAGACATGGAGTAGACGTGAGATTAATAACCCTTTGTTTTATTCATGAAATTTGGTGTGCCTCGTTAAAAACTTCCTGGCCAAAACCCTCCTTAGGGAAAAAAGACCAGGTGAGGAAAAAGAGTACACCCATGCTTATAAGTACTCGGTACAGTAGGCATCTTAACTAAAGTAAAATTTGAGATGGGACACGTTCCATGTATTGGGTATCTCTTCGCCTGATAACTATTCGAGCTTATATGCTCATCCTCCAACATCTTTGCGTATTCGGTACGGGTTGTCCCAATTGGCGGAGAACTTGCCATCCTTCTTTCTTGCACTACTGGCCATTCTCCTCTTGCGCTACTGATCTTGGGTATAAGTTCGTGTTATACTTTCTGGCCACTCTCTGTTTGGCTGCTAAGTTGCGTATTTGGGCCTTGTCTCTTAATTCGGATAGGAGGTCGAGGTGAGTGCTCATGTTTTGGTGATTTTGAATTGGGTCGTACAGTTCTCGACGCAGAGACAGTTCGCCAATTTCGACTGGTATCATGGCGTTTGCGCCGTATACTAGGCTGAAAGGAGATTCGTTTGTTGCTGGTTGAGGGGTACACCTATAGGTCCACAACACTTCCACTAATTCTTCTGGCCATCGGCCTTTGGCATTATCCAGCCATTTGTGCAATTCTACCAGTATAACTTTGTTAGTTGCTTCGGCCTGCCCATTGGTCTGTAGGTGTTCAACAGAGCTGGTTACATATTTGATGCCCAAACCAGTATAGAACTTAGCGAGTTCTTTGTCTATGAATTGTCGGTCATTGTTGGTGATGGTCGTATGTGGGATGCCATATCTGCATATAATATCTTTCCAGATGAACTGTTGGACTTGTTGGGCTGTAATGGTGGCTAATGGTTTGGCCTCTATCCATTTAGTGAAGTACTTGATGACTACTATAAGGAATTTTACTTGGCCTTTTCCTGAGGAAAAAGGGCCGAGAATGTCCTTTCCCCACTTTGCGAAGGGCCACGGAGATAGTATAGAGTGGAGTTGTTCTTGCTTTTGATGGATGAGGTTACCATGTTTCTAGCAGGGTATGCACTTTTTGACAAAAGTGTGGCAATCGGCGTCCATGGTTGGCCAGAAGTAGTCGACGCGGAGGATTCTGGTAATCATGGTTTGTGTGCCGGAGTGATAGCCGCATATGCCTTCGTGTAATTCTTTAATGATGTACTAGGCTTGTTCGGCAGTGACACATTTAAGTTGCAGTTGGCCATATTGTCGGCTTAGTGTTGGGTTAGGTTATAGCAAGTGTTTGTTGTGGAAGGGGCGAATAGTGTTTGTTGTAAGAGTGATCAGTGTCGGCTTTTTAGCTTAGTGCTGGCCAGTTTAGATAATATGTCGGCTTTGACGTTTTCAGATCTGGGGATGTGTCGGATGCATACTCGTTCAAAAGCAGATTGGATGATGTTTCGGACCAGGTGATAGTATTGTAGGAGGATAGGGTCTTTGATCTGGAATTCGTCATTTAGATGGCCCACTATGAGTTTGGAATCGGTTTTGCACGTTAGTGTTTTGACGCCGACTTCGCAAGCGAGGGATAGGCCGGCGAGGATGGCTTTGTATTCGGCTTGGTTGTTGGATGTTCTGAAGGCGAAGTTCAGGGATTTTTCGATGAGGATGTCGTTGGAGCCTTCTAAGACGATGTCGGTGCCGACCCCTTTCGGGTTTGAAGAACCATCAACGTAAAGTGTCCACTAGTCCTCTTCAGGGGTTTGTTGTAGATCGTTGACAAAGTCTGGGAGGCATTGAGCTTTGATTGGGTCGTGGGGTTCATAACAGATGTCAAACTCGGATAATTCTACGACAAAAGACGACATGTGGCCGGCAAGGTCTAGCTTTTGAAGTATCTTCTGGATGGGGTAATCGGTTTTGACGATGATGTTGTGGTTTTGGAAATAGGAACGTAGGTGTCGCGCTGCGTGTCCTAAGGATAGGGCTAATTTTTCCACCATTTGGTATCTGGTTTCGGGATCGTACAAGGTTCGGCTGACGAAGTATACAAGGTGTTGAGTGCCATCGACCTCCTGAACTAGCGCGGCGCTTACGGTGTGATCCGTGGCGGTGATAGAGACAAGGAGGGGTTGATAAGTGTCCGACTTATGGAGGATGGGTGGTGAAGTTATGGTGTTTTTTAGTTTTTGAAAAAATTGTTCACATTCGTTGTTCCACGAGAACTTGGCCGATTTCTTGAGCAATTGAATGATGGGTTGGGTTTGCTTGACCAATTTGGGAAGGAAGCGGGAAATGGCGGTTAGACTTTCAATGAGGACTTGTACTTCTTCGATACTGCTGGGGCTTCACATCTCAATGATTGCATTGCCTTTTTTGGAGTTAGCCTCTATGTCGCGTTGTGTGAGCATGAAACTGAGGAATTTACCACGATCGACGCCAAAGACACACTTTTCGGGGTTGAGGCGGAGGTTGTATTGCCATAATGCAAAGAAGACAACAGACAAGTCTTGAGCGTGTTGGTGATGACTTGGGGATTTGACAACCATATCGTCAACGTATACCTCGACACATTTGCCCATTATGTGGCTGAAGACCTTATCCATTAGCCACTAATACGTTGCTCTTGCGTTTTTTAGGCCGAATGGCATAACTTTGTAGAAGTAGTTGGCGTCGTCTATAATGAAGGCAGTTTTGTTCATGTCAGATGTGGCCATGGGAATCTGGTTGGAACCAGAGTATGCATTAAGAAAACTGAGAACTTTGTTACTGGCTGCACCGTCAACTAGTCGGTCAATATTGGGTAAGGGGTAGGCATCCCTAGGACAGACTTTGTTGAGATTAGTGTAATCGACGCACATTCGTCACTTGCTGTTAGCTTTCTTGACCAAGACTACGTTGGAAAGCCAGGTGGTGTAGTGGGCTTCTTCGATAAACCCTGCGTTGAGTAACTTGTTGGCTTCGGTTTTGGCCGCTAGTTGACGTTCTTCACGAAGCTTTTGTTTCTTCTGGGAGACATATGTGGCATCCTTGTAAATGGAGAGCTTGTGGGATGCGACTTGAGGGTCAATACCGAGTAAGTCAGCAGCGGACCAGGCAAAAAGGTCAGTGTTACTAATGAAGGTAGGTGTAAGGATTGCACGTTGTTCGTGTTGTAAACTAGTGCCTACTTTGATGGTGCATCCATTAGGGAGTTCCAGTGGTATAGTTTCGTCGACCGGCTCAAGGCGGGCATCGCGGCCTACTTTGGGGTCCAAATCATCTCTAGATAAGGCTATGTCAAAGCCGGGTGGACGTTCAATATGATTGGTTTGAAGAATGGGAAGTTGTGGGCGTAGGCTAGTGATGTGAATCTCATTGCACAAGGGCTGACTTAAGATTATTTTTTTGTTAGGGTTAGAACCAGTTATGACCACGAGATATTTTGTGGGCAAAATTAGGTATTCTTTTGAAAATTGGGTGAAGAAGAAAGTAATAAGGGGTGAATCTAAAAGTGGAAGGAAAGAATCACTCTTTCCAAAGGAGGCAACACACAAAGGATGGTTCCATACGGTCCTCCAAGTTCTTCAAGTGGATCCTTGTCTTTGCTAATTGTCACACCTCCATCAGCTGGCCATGTATTCATGCGCGAGCCGTTGGTCACCGTGGATGGTAAGGATGTCTCTGGATGGGGATGGAAATTTCATGACCAGATGAGGTATGGATACGACTGTGCTGAGAATGTTGAGGGATGGTAGGCCGAGAAGGAAACGGATAGGGATTGTCTTGGTTTGAGCGCCATCGCGGAAGACAATATGGAGGTCGATGTAGCCACGGGTGGAGACCTTTTCCCCTGAGAAGCCATATATGGGTTCATCGTATGGAACCATGGTAGTGGTGGGAAGCTGGAGTTTTTGATATATCGCCCAATAGAGGATGTCGACTGAACTACCTTGGTCGATGAGGACTTTCTTGATGGCATAGTTTTCTAATTCAACCGTGATGACCATGGGGTCATCCCACTGGTAATCAAGGCCATGGAAGTCATTGTTTGTGAAGGTTACGGGAGGCATGCGGCGTTTGTGGTGGGAATGGGTTATGTGGTTGATGGATTAGAGGTGGCGGATATGTTTCTTTCTGGCTGATGAAGTGGATCCTCCACTGGCGAAGCCACCAGAGATGGTGTTAATGGTGCCGCATTGTGGGGGATCGGTTGGGGCAATATCAGTGCGAGCAAGTTGGGGCTCACGGCTGGTGGGTTGGCTAGGACGTTTATCGTGGTGAGAATCGCGGGGAGGGCGTCGGTGGTCGGATCGTGGAGGGTGGTCATCTCTACGGATGAAGCAGCGAAAATGGCCAGCACGAACCAATTCTTCTATTTTTATTTTATTTTGTATTTCATGGAGTGTTAAACTTCTTGGGTTGATTCCATTGTAATTTCATTATAGATTATGAGGTTAGAATGAAATAATTTCTTTGTTCTTTTTATTTTTGTTGGGGTTTTAATTCATCTATGTCTTTTATCTTTGAATCACATGAAAAGTAATGGTTTTTACATCATGCTAATTAGTTAGATGTTTTAATCTATATGCATATCAATCATATGAGTTCAAAGGTTTTTAATTTTAATTGAGAATTTACTTTGATTAAATTTAGAAACTTTCAAGTGATTGAATGAGTTTTTACCAATGATTGAGAATGTCCATTGATTAGAGGTGAAAACTTTAACTAGAATTAATCAATAATTTACTTTGGTTAATTAGCTTTTTGCTTGATTTTAGAGGTAAAAGAATGTACATGATTAAGGATAGTACTATTTAATTGAGAATGTACTTTGATTAAATTTACTATGATTATTCTACGAAGTTCTTGCTTTTGATTGAGAATTTACTTTGGTTAAAAGTGAGAATGCCAACAAATTAATTGAGAATTTACATTGATTAATTTGCAAATCTTCAACAATAATTAATTGAGCAATAATCTTTAGATTACCGATGATGGATCTATTTTGAAAAAACAGTGGAATCAATTTATTTTCTTTACTATTATTTTTATTATTTTATTTGACTAACTCTTTTGTATAATTTTTATAAGAACTAATTTATTAAAAAGCAATTCTGTGTTCGTTGGGAGACGACTTTGGGTTACTTTACCCTTTCTATTTTGTTGGCTACTATCTTAGCAATACTGAAGTTGCTATAGTTTAGTAGTATTAATTTGATCGCGTCAGCGTAGGGGAACACAGTTAGAATTTTTATTATTTTAATTTTTTTTTATTTATTTTTTATTTTTTATTCTTGTTTATCACTAACATCTTTTTCTTTATTATTTTTCTCTAACATTTATTTTATTTTCTTTAGTCATTTTCATTTTTTTAAGCATAATTTTTGTTTGAGGAATTTTGTTAGGAAATTTGTGAAACTAGTTGGGGAACACTTTGGCTAAGGAAAGATAAGGTACTTAAGTTGTCCATTAAGACACACCTCTCTTTCCTGGAAGTCTACTTAACAAGCTTTCAACTTATTTCTTTTTAAAAAACCTCTTTCAAAAATGAAAAATCATTTTTAATATGAAAATTATCAACAAGGTGATTTTCAAATGAATTGTGATTACCATCCACAATAACCACATGATCCATATGGTTATCAACAACCAATTGTCAGACCTACTAATGCACCTGATATAAGTAGGTTAAATATTCGTCAATTTAATGATCTATATCCTAGATCATCTTTTTTGTAATATGAGTAACCACCATACCATGAGCAACAACCATATTCTGAGTATCCACTCAAGCCATCATATGTTCCATTTGGTTTTCAACAACAATAACATGGATCACCAAAACAAGTTGCAGCAACCAATGGACCATCCTATAGGGAAGTTGTGTTATTAATGGATGGACTGAGAGAGAAATTAGACACCATAGATGAAAGGTTGTGTGCTGATCAACGATGCAAAGATATTAAGCAAGAATGGTATGAAAATGATCAGGTGTTATACGACATGATGAAGGATGTAAGTAACAACAACTTTGTAGAATTACATGTATAAGTTAACTCCATCCTCTAATGTCATCCGAGATTTGCTGAAACCCAAGAATTTAGAGCACTTCGTCATGACATAGAATATATGCTTCAAAAGTTGACCATTAAAGGTGAACAAATGTTGTTGCAACAGGTAAAGATGTTAGATTCAAATTGTTATGAAAACATTGTTGATATAAAATTAAAAATGCATGCATATTTGTTTTTTGTTTTTGATTTTAATGAAAAATTTAAAACATTTTCAAATATATGTGTTTTTGTTTTTAGTTTTGATAAAAATAAAAATGTAAAAATTAAAAAAATGGTACAAGCTGAATTGTACTTAAAAAAGTTAAAGAAAATAAATTTTGACATATGGCCAAATTGAGCCAGAAGTGACAAAATTTTCCGTCTCCTCCCAAAAATAAGTCCATCAAGGACAATTTTTGAAATAAGTGTGGGGGAGAAAAACTGTAGGTAGGATTTTTTTTTTCTGTTTCTATTTTCATAAAAAGTTAAATAGTGATTTCTTTTTGAGAAAATTGTGAAAGTCAACTTTCTTTTTGAGTTGATTTGAGAAAAAAGTTAATAATTTCTTTTTTAAAGTATTAACTTTTTTTACTAAGTGAAACTTTTAAACAATATGTCTCATAAGAAATCCACCAAAAATATTTCCCTGATTCCAATTAAACATATTGACATTGGATTTTTAGGATTTGATTCAGAAACTGGGATAATCATATGAGTGGTTTGTTTCTATGATTTGCTAATTAAGTTGATTTGAGAATTACTTGATCAAATCTTTTGTGAAAGAGTTTGACCTTGTGATTCTTGAGCCTTAATGTAAAGGATAGACCACCACATGTTCAATTCCTATTTTTCTTGAGTGACTTGCTCATGTTTTGTTTATACTCAAATATTTAGCTTGATTCTTTTGTTTTGCATCTTTTAGGTGAATATGCATGATTTGATATGACTGAGGCATATCTTGTTTTTAGTTACTTGGCCAAAGAAGCCCACCTTGATATTAATCCATTGGTAGCCCCTTTGAGCTTTTAAACCTCTTTTTCTTCTTTTAAGCCTATTGCATAACCTTGAAAAGAAAATGACCATATTTTACCTTAGGAAGAAATAAAGGAGTTAGTGGATTATGTTAGAAATGGTTGAGGAATAAGGAGTTTTGAAAAAAAGAGTAGAAAAATGATTCTTTTGTCAAAAAGAGCAAAAAAAGAAAAAAATGGTTGTTTTTGAAATTATGCTCCACTATTCTTTCTTTATTTTAATTTTAAAATCCCAAAAGTCCTAAAATTTTTCCTACCTTTGCCTTATCTCCATTATAACCTTTGAAAAATCCTCATGATCTTTGAATGCATATTTTCTGAAAGTTTGTGAATATTAAAGTCTTGTAAGTACTCAGAGTGTTTACTCCATGAGTATTTTGAGTGAAAACACAAGCCAAAGCACTTGAGCAAATTTTGGTGAGAAAATATGCATTTAACTTGAGTGCCCTCTTTCATAATTGATTGGGTTGTAAATTTAAAATATTAACTCATGTGTGAAAAATAGAATCTTTTCGTTTGTATATATATGATAATTTGATTTCTAGAAGAATGATTTGTTTCTAGTTGTGTTTTTCCTTTGATCCAGTGTTGATGTGAAGTAAAATACCTTAGAACAAAGTTTTGAAATTGCTTAATTTTGCCTAGGAGTGCAAAAGGATAAGTGTGGGGGTGTGATGAGTTCATATTTATGCCCTCATTTAATGTTTAATTCTGGATTTTTTATTGAATTTTGGTTCTTAAAAGATTGATTTAATTGGGATTTCCTATAATAAGGATTATTGAGCATGAGATAAAATAACATTTATGCAACTAAAAAGATATTTTTAACACCCATGATAAGTGGAATTATAGTTATATGTTTTATTTGGTTGGGTACAACCTCGATCAGTACTAAATGGGTGTTTAGGAATAAAATGGATGAAAATGGTAACATTGTTAGGAATAAAGTTAGGCTAGTTGTTAAAGGTTATAATCAAGAGGAAGGTATTGATTTTGATGAAACATATGCACCTATAGCTAGGCTAGAATTTGTGAGATTATTGTTGGCATTTGCTTGCATGTGTAATTTCAAACTTTCTCAAATGGATGTGAAAAATGCATTCTTGTATGGTTGCTTAAATGAAGAACTGTATGTATCACAACCCCTGACTTTGAAGGTCACCGTCAACACCAAATTTCGTCCGGGTAAATAAATTTATTTTCAAAAAAAAATAAAAAAAAATAAAAAAATGTGAAACATTATTTTCTTCAAAGATTTTCAAACTTTAATTTAGAAAATAAAAAGAAAAAAAAGAGATGAAAAAAAAAGGAATAAAGAGGGAAGAGCCCAATTTGTTATTAATTATCGCACTCTTTCTCATGAGCCCAACAACTCAACCTGCTTTCTACCCTTGTTCCTGGAAGAGAAATTAGTGATATGATTCTAATAATTAGAGGAAATATTTCTTCAAATGGTTATAATCAATATTACTAATTGGGATTGATTTTGTGCTCTGATTTGTTAATGGTTATAATCAATATTACTAATTGGGATTGATTTTGTGCTCTGATTTTGTTAATGGTTAGAATTAATATTACTAATTTGGGATTGATTTTGTGCTCTATTTACTATGATTTGATTCACATAATGTGTTGCTATCATTACCAATTCCTTCCTTATATTGTTCATTACAATTAAGGCTGAGATTGCATTGATATTGCAAGGTGCGAGTATAAATACACACTCTATGAAGACCGAAAAAAAAGGATTCTCTACATTTCTCTAATTCTTTCCCATCACCACTCCCACACACACCTTCTCTTTTATCTCTCTTTTTAAAAAAAATATTGAAGGAGGTAGAATAAAAAAAAGAGAAGAAAACATTCTC
>Ga0209389_1003025_pt1 | contig 13282 bp, 5 predicted proteins | sample CowpearedBW_FD_187526 | JGI IMG/M metagenome (GOLD analysis project Ga0209389, IMG submission 187526) | Root nodule microbial communities of legume samples collected from California, USA - Cow pea red BW (SPAdes) (version 2) | ecosystem: Host-associated > Plants > Roots > Nodule | place: USA... | reverse complement strand
TGCATCCTCCAAACTATTCACGCCACTGTTCCCTCCTGCCAGACCCTTCTTCTTCTCAATCACCTCTTTGCCTCTGCTTGTTTCCCCTTGTGATGCATGAGTCTTGTTGGCATGCACGACCATGGAGGAAGCAGGCTCAGGAAAGAGGTAATCTATGCGTATTGCAGATATGTTCTTACCATGAACACGATAATCAGAAGCAGCATATGATGATCTTCTTCCTGTAAGCGAACGACGACCTCTAGAGAGTACGAGGTGATGAAGGGAATGCAAGGTGGCAAGTAGGCGTTTGAAGGTGGCTTTGATGGCTTTTGGAATGCTGAGTTTCGGAAGTTTTGATTGCATTTTGTTGGAAAAGCTCTTCCAAGCCTTCTTCGCAGGTTGAAGCTTCTTTCCTATCCTCAGACGAGACATCCCAACAAAGACTTTTTTGGTGGAAAGAGGATGAAAGAAAAAAAGAGAAGGTGGGAGAAAATTAGAACTTAGAATTTTTTCTTATCATGAAAAACGTTTTAATGCACAGTGGTTTTATATAATATCTTGATTTTCAAGTTCCCATTGGTGATACATTGTACACATCATCAGTCAATAGGATGACTCTAGTACATTGTGTTTGATTTCTATTGCATCCAATTTGGAACACGAGTCCCTTTTGAATAACTAATCAAAAGGAAATTGATTTAATTAGTATATAATTGATTTAAAATTTGATTTAGAAATCATCCTAATTAATAAAGTTATGTGTTTGGAAATTCAATCAACTTTTATCAGGCTTGATTTAGTGTTAATTAATCGATAATTTTATTCTCATATATTTACTATTCTAGCTAAGGTTGAGAAAAAAATAGTAAAATCATCCTTTTGGTTTATTTATTTGAAGATGTTCAACAAGTAATTTCGAAATGAAATGAAATGAAATAATTTCCAATTTCAGAAATTCCAAACAAAATCATATACTGGTAGATATGGGTCAATAAAGATAGGTAGAAGTTGAAATGTAATGAAATATAATCCAAAATAATGCAATTTGGTGTGTAAATATATCGCTTTCGGCATAATTGAGAGCGTTGAAGCAACCTTGCGTGCTAAGTTTATGAGGAAAGCTGACTTCCGTGAACACCACCATATTACGGGGAGTGCCGGCATTAACTTTAAGTCTTTCTGTTTTGAGGTACAATAAATCCAATTTTCTCCTTCTGTGCTTTGGAAACAGTATAGTTAGGCTGTGTTTGACGGTGGATTAGATACGATTGTTGCAGCCACTGCTTTCCACTTTGTTTCGAAAACGATAACCACAATTTCCACGCATCAACGTAATTTCATTTCATTTCTGTTGGTTGCATGTGTAGGAACTATTCAAGACTCACAAGTCTTCTCGAGTCCAACTTAGACTTCTAATACACCTTTCTAAAATGGAATATATATCAGTTTCGGACCATTGTGTAAATCAGGATGTATTTTGTTAAAATTATTATCAAATATTTGAAAAAAATTATTTTGACCCTTCTCATCTTATATATTTGTTTTTTTTTTTAATTTTGTCCTCTTAATTCTTTACTTCTACTTTAAAAGGATATTAGTTTGAGATTTAAATAATTTTTAATTACTCCGTACTGATTTAGGATTTTAGATCTGTCATCGTTATTGTCTTAAGTGTGAGTAGTTAAATAATTAAGAATTAAATTTTAAGCCTAATTCAATCCTATAAAATAAGTTTGTAAGTTAAAATTTTGATTGATTTATATATTATCACTAATTGATGTAAGATTTGCAACTGATGGGATAAAAAAATATAGACAAAAAGGTCCTATAGACCGAACTCAATTTACGGAGTTATATAAATTAAGATTTATGTCTTAAACTTATAAGACTTTTACTATTTTTTAATTAATGAAATCGGGTTATAAAATGAGTTAGCACATCACTTTTATAATTTTAATAAACATTTAAATTGAGTAAATTAACAAAAGCAGATCAAATCGTTACCAAATAAAAAAAAATGTTTCTCCTTACACCTTTGGTTACAACTTGTATAGTGAGGGATGTGCCTTGATGATGAAGATGTTGAAAATTAACACCTGAAATAAATTTGATTTGTCTTTTAGATAGATATTCTTTCCTAATGGATAAGAAAAAAATTGTTCGTTTTGTCTGCACAAGTCACTTTCTTGTCTACGTTAATCCTTCAAACTAATAGATTCTGAAATAGAAAATTACTAAACTATTACTTAATTTTTAATAATAATTAAGTGGAAATTAATTTCTAAATATTTAGTTGCATAAATTTGAGTTTGAGTCTAATGGTTAAACATTTTAAAAATACGAACTTAATTATTGAAAATAACAAAAATTTAGAAACTTATTTAAGATTTTGAGATAAAAGTTTTGGTACAAAAATCAATATCACTTGAGTATTTTAATATTTATTAAATAACGTGTATGGATTACACCCACATATAACACATTAAGGATGTGTTTTTATAAGTGGATTGATTTGAGGGAGAGTGAGATAATTGATTTGAGTGTATTTGAGGGTGAAGTTTGTGTTATTTTTCTGATTTAATTATGTCTTTAATTCTTATTTTCATAATAAAATATCGATTTGAAGCCTATATTTTTTTTTATCTCAATTTGGTCTCTGTTTTGAGAAATTTGATGAAATAAGTCTTTTTCGTTAGTGATACAGTAACGACGTTAGGGGTGTCACGTGTCGATTTCTGGATTTTTTGAATTTATTTTATTTATCTATTTTTTTGAATTTTTTTTTTAAATAAAAAAATTTGCCACGTGTCACATGACAGTGACAAAGTGATGTGACAGTGATAATGTCACGTGTCAGTATTATGCCACATGTCATTTCCTCGTTCTAAATTTGGTCTCTACATTTTAATTTTGTCCCTTTCCAAATTGAAACCAAATTTAATTTGTATATAAATGTACATAAATATTTCTATTAAAGTTGCTAATAGAAAATAATGCTAATAGAAAAAATTTCATAAATTATATTGATATTTTATTACACCATACTTTAATATTGTTTTTTTATTTGAATTTATATTTCAAATAATTGCATATTTTTAAAATGTGTAAAGTTCAATAATTTCTATACAAATGTTTGAGTTGGTGTAAAAATAACAATTATAAAAATAATTTTAACTAGTTCATGTAACAATTGAAAATAAATAAATTTAAAATTTGAAAACGATTTTAAGTAAAGTTGAATGTGAAACACAAATTTAAATAAACTTAGTTATGTTGAAAACATATAATAAAAATATCAATTTGAATAAAAATATCAAATTTAATAAAAATATTTGTATAACATTTATATAAAAATTAATTTTTGTTTCAATTTAGAAAGGGATGAAATTGCACAATTTTTACAAAATTTGGAACTAAATTGTGACAAAAATAAAAATATATGGACTAATTTGAGAGTGTGAAAATGACACCCGGCATAATAGTGACATGTGGCACTATCACTGCCACCTGACACGATATCAGCGTGACACGTGGTAACTTTTTAATTTTTTAATAAAAAATCAATAAAAAAACAAATAAATAAAATTCAGGAACTGACACGTGACATTCTCTTTAATGTTGTTACTACATCACTCACGAAAATGACTTGATTGCATCGAATTTTCCAAATTAGAGACCAAATTGAGATAAAAACAAATAGAGAGACCAAATTGATATTTGGCTACAAAAATGAGGACTAAAGACATAATTAAACCTATTTTTTAAAGGGATTTGTAGGTGTGATAGTGGAGTAGATTGAAGAGTAATTTTTGTTGAAATTTGTGTAGAATTTGAGTGATGTGACTAATAAAAGTTAAAATTTAATGTATGAAAAAGTTAGATTATCAAATTACACTTGGTGTTAAATATAATACAAAATGATAATTAGATAAGTTGTAATTAATTTTAAAAATTTATAAATATTAAAGATAAATATTAATTGAAAAAAAAAATATTTTAATGTATTTGAGCCAAAAATTAAATACTAGAATCAGATACAACCAATTAGGATCCGGAAACAATGTTCAAACATTTGAAACCAGATACATAAATTCTACAATCGGATAAGTGGACATAAAGCCAACAAGGAATATAGTGGCAATTTGGCACAATTATCTGCAAATCTCCTCAAAACAACAAGATAAAAAATATACTATAATCTCGCAAATCATCGTTTAATCCTTTTTTCACCGGAAACGAACAATATTTTATCTGTTAAATCCTCATTTCCCATTCTTTGACTACAGAAAATCTGTACATGAGAAGACGTCCTATAGCTTCAACCCTTAATTTGTCGTAACTTATTTTTAGTTAACAAATTTACGGGGCTAATAAAGTCTAAGTGGTTTGATACTACGTTTAAGATGTAGTAAAAATTGCTACTTTTCATATCGATATTCTGAAGTCTATACACATCATTTTATATACACCTAAACCTAAGAAAAAAAAGGAAATAACAAATATTAATTGATATTGTGATCAGGGATAGGAAGTATAAAATACAGTGCAGGCAACTTAAACGTTCTGAATCATTATTCTCTGGCTTGTTTTAAGTCTACAAATATAGCTTTTTTCTTGTTTTATAGTCCTTACAAAGTTTGGTGGTACTTTTAAAATTATAATATTTTCTTAATATTATTTTTCATTTTTTTATTATCAACTATAATTAGTTGTTGTTAAAATAGAAAATATTAATCAAAATAATTAAGATGATAAAAGACGTTTTAAGTTAAGATAGTTAAATTAACTTTTACGAGCAAAACGAATATTAATCAATTAAGGTATGTGTTTATTATTTTTTAAATACAAGACAATTATACATAGTGTATTTCTATTTCTTATATATTAAAAGTAGTAACTTTATATTACTTCTCTTAACTAATTATTATTTTTTTGTTCATAAAATATTATTTAAAGAAACAAATACATATATTTTTTATTTTATAGTTGTATAAATTTATCATTTTATAAGAATGATTACTAAAAAAATAAATTTAATATATTGGAAATAAAATTGTTTTATATTAATTTTACATTGCATAAGGATAGAAAAATAAATAAAAACTTTATATTAACTACAGCTTTTAATATATGAGACTAGTGGGCCTAAGCCCAGTTACCTGCTCAAGCTTCTTTTTTTCTTTTGGACTTCTAAAAAATCAATTATCTTTCTCTACCCACACCCATCTCTGTATTTCTAATATTTTTTTTCTCTATTTTATATTTTGAAGATCAGATCTCATTGCTTGGTAAGCTTAGAGTTAAGGATTATTTTATCTGAATAAAATTTAATGTTTATATTAATTTTATTTTTACTCTAAAAGTCATTCGTTTTCTTATTTTTTCTGCCAACATTTGAGCTTCATTTTTAGTTTGATTAGTTGAAAAAAAAAATGATTATTTTCATCAATTTTGTTTTTTTCTTTTTCTTTTCGAGATTTGGTTGTAATCTCTCGTGTCCCTATAATTTTGGTATTTTCAACCATCCCTAATAGTTACTTGAAATGCAGGTAATTTTCAGGTGAGAAAAATTGCCTTCGAAAAATTATTGTGTATTTATTTATGTTTAAAATTGTATATAAATTAAATTAAAATAAAATGGGATGGTTACACTACGTTTGGATGATTTTAAGAATTTTGATGATATTTTTTATACATCAGGAGAGTATTGGACGACCATTTTGGTTAAATTAAGAAATTGTGCATTCTTAAACAGAGTATTATTTTAACTTCAAAATTTGAAATTAGCATTATCGAGATACTTTGAAAATCAAGGGTCTTCAAATAAATTTTAATGTAATTTTGTAAATATATCCATTTTCCAATAATATACATTTGTCCCTTACCTTCTATAATACTGATATAGACCTATATATAAAAAAAATACTTCATCTTAGTATTCATAATTTTATTCTAGACTTGATCCTTTAATGAATAATATTTTTTAAATTAAAATAAACGTTTTTCATTTTTATCTTTTAAGTAAATGTTTTTTTTTATATTTAATTATTTTATTTATTTAATTTGTTTTCTTTTAAATTAATTATTTTTAACTAAAATAGGTATCTTTAATAAACAAAATTGTTTAAAAAATATTTATAACAAAATTTAAAAGTTTATTTATTTTTTATTTTTAAAATTTTAAAAAAATACAATATACGTATCACATGTGTTATACTAACCAACATTAGACAATCAGTTTATTCATGAAAATTTCAATAATACATCAATTAGGCTTTGGAATGAAGAAAGAAATAGTACCTGAAATTATACATAATTAATAAATAGAGACATTAAAGTTATAATTAATAGCTAAAATTATTAAAAACATGGCCTCAAAGTTATAAATTATCAATTAATTTTATTTTTAAAATTGTAATAAGAAAACATATATTATACCTTGATTATAAATGTTAAATTTATTATTTTTCCAAAACGTTTATTTCTATTTGGTTCGTGAATCAGAAAGGTTGAAATGTTTAATATTATAGTTAAAACCAATTTATCTTATTATTACAGCTTCAAGAACTAGATTAATTAATAATTCATAATTTTAAGAACCATTTTATCATTTTATTTATTGTATGAATTAATTTGATTGTCAATTTTAACTTCAACAATAGTTTGTCATTAAAATCAATGACAAAATTAACTTTCATTAATTTATTAATTTTAACAATTAATTTAGTGAATGGACAGAGATGCATTCCTGTATATAAAGTAAACGCTGAAGTTTGCAACTTGACAGAAATCGTCCATTCCTTCTTTCCTAAGACACTCCACGCGGTTGGTTTCGGAATAATAAATAATAATAATAATTATTATTATTAGTCGTACAACCAACACACAACGTATCAAAACTAAAATTGTGAAAATGAGTTAAAATTTGTGGTCAACATGGTATTTGGTAGATTCTGATTAGGTTAGGTTAAAAAATTTTTATAAATTTTTGTAAAAGTTAATTTTTGATTATGTTTATTAAGAATTTAGTTCATTCAAGTTAAATTCAATCACAATAAGTTAGGTTAATTTATCAATCTGTATATAAAAAGATTATTTTCGTATATTTTATTATGTTTGAATTTTATATTTGGGTCGAGTTTGGTGGTTTGTTATTTATTATTAGATACTAATTTGTATTTTTGTGATTTTAGTTTGTATTTAGAATTTAACATAATTTTGAATTGTATTAAAGTTTATTTATATTTTAATTAGAATTATAATTTAGTTTTTTTTATCAGAAAAAAAAAACTTGTATTTTTTAATTAAATGAATCAGTGAGCTAATCCGATCAATTCATCAATTCAGGCCGAGTTGGGTTTAAAATTTGTTGTCACGCTAGTAAGTAAGTTAGATTTTGTTGACTCACTAAGTGACAAATCCGTGATAGATCAAAACAGATCAGGTGACCGTTTTGATAACATTTATAAATGATTATAACAATTACAATTAATCAACAAACAACTAATTATGATTACAATTTACTAGCGTAAATACAATCTATCGCGCACCTATGTGTACATATTGATACATAAGATCATATTAATAGATGATGATATTGTAATATTATGAAGTTAAAATATAAAATAAAATTATATTTATTTAAAACAAAGTGAGATAAATAAAGAAAATATGAAAAAAAATAAAGATCGATGAATAGGAAAAAATGAAAATGAAAATTTTATAAATAATATTATTAATTTTTTAAAATTTAATAAAGAATTATATTGTAAGAAGAGAATTAAAATTATGAAATATGGTAAAAAAATTATATATTAAATATATAGCCTAATATTTTCATATCCCGTAATTCGTTCGGATTTGGTTACTGATGGTTTATTTACATTTATAGCCCCACCCATTTCCCAATGATAACTTATTTTCCCCCTTCTTCCATTCTCATATCATATTTTCTCACTATCTGTTACCTTCCACTGCTTATACATTTTCCAGGAAAGTTCAAGATTTCCTGGAAAAAATTCTGATTTAATTCAGAATCAATTTTCTTTTCCTCATACCAGAATACCCATTTCACATCTTCTGCAAAATCTACATATACAAATAAAAAAAATTAAAAAAAAAATCCTAATTTGCTTCTGAATTCCAATGGGGCAAGGGCAATCTAAAGACGAGTTGCTCTACCAGCAAGTCAGTTATGGGAACACCGAAGGAATCAAAAGCCTTCATAGAGAAGGTGCAGGCCTTGAGGTATTGGAATCGTGGCAAAATTTCAGGGGGAAATGTGAATTTTGTTATTATTATTGATCGTTCTAGGTTTGGATCGGTTACATTTTTTCTTTTCTTTATTGAGATTGGTGTGTTGATCTTTGATGCAGTGGAGGGACAAAGATGCGAAGACCCCCTTAATTGTTGCTTGTATGAATCCTCATCTTTATAATGTTGCGAAAACTTTGATAGAACTTGGAGCCAATGTCAATGCATATCGTCCTGGTATTGATCTCTTTCCGGTTTGTTATTTTTTCTGGCTTCATTAATTGTCTTGATGGGAAATGGTGCTTACTGCTTTTGATGGTGAATTAAATAATTACAATTTCCGAGAAACAGGGATGTTGTGGTTAATTGTCATATGATAAAACTGATACTTGGTAGTAAAAGTAATATAATCCTCAGTTTTCTGGTATGAGGAATAGTTTAGATGTTTACATGGCCTGTAGATTCCTTAGTTGAGATGGTTGTCTTGCTTGTGTCTGCTGCACCGTCGTCCTTAATTTTTCAGAACAAGATGTAATGGAAATTGAACATTGAATTGATTTATGTTCGGTCTCATCTGATGGATTTAACTTTCAACTGTTGTTTAGGTCGTCATGGTGGGACTCCGTTGCATCATGCAGCTAAAAGGGGCTTTGAAAGTATTATTAAGCTACTTCTTGTGCATGGCGGTATGGTCAATAATCAGCAATGCTTGATTAGTTTTGTTCATTTGAATTCTAGAAACTCATCTATATGGGCTTTACCAATCAACTTTGCAGCTAATCCTTTAATACTGAATGATGATTGTCTAACTCCTCTGGAAGTTGCCAGGGCCAAAGGACATGGTGGTGCTGTTCGTACAATTGAGGTACAAAACCTTTGTAATGTAACATCAATTTCCTTTTCTTTATCATGACACCCAAGGCACCTGAGTTCTTTAAATGATGATTGTTGGCTTGCAGAGTCATCTGTGCTTGTTCTCCGGTTGGTTACGCGAGCTTCATGGACCTGGGTTTCTAGAAGTAGTAGTTCCTCAGTTGTTATCGAGAAAAGTGTGGGTAGTTTCATGTAACATGTTGAAGGATTCAATTTGCTATTTTATGGCTAGTTGTTCTACCTTTATTTCTCAATGGATGGACTTTCATTCAAGCAACCTGCAAATTAGTTTTTTTCAGTTGTTTAAAATATGAACTTTGATAAATTTGGTGATTATGCTCACTATTGATTAATTTTATTTTAGTTGGGTGGTTATTTTACCGGTGGGCTCCCGAACTCTTACCCAACCCTACAAGTTGGAGCTTGCCGTATATTCTAGTTTGCAGGTATTTCATAGTTAACTATTTTCCCCTAACATTTGCAGCACACAGAAGATAACATGTTTGTTTGGATAAAAAGAAGATATTTGAGACACCGAATCATTTTACATTCAAATGCATCTACTAACAATATATGTTTGCCCTTTACATAAGACTTAGAGTTTATGCCTTACAGCTTTTATTATTTTGAAAATTCTTTAGTGCTTTTATTCTTTCCATATCATTATATGAATTTTCATTTCATCACTGATACATGAACCTAAATAATCAGGACGCACAACCACGTACAGTTATTGCACTGTGGAAGGCCCATTTAGAAGACACAAAGCTACACCAGTCTGATCCGTCAGTGGCAATCGTTTCCCTAGCTACTAGTATTCTCTCATACTATGCTCTATTTCCTTTCCTGTAAGGTTGTCAAACTCAAGATTTGGGTTAACTCATGGAGAATAGTAAACTTGAATCTAAACTTGTAGAAGTTTACATGCTTTAAAAATTATCTAGAAAATATATAGTAGTACACTACTCAAATTGAATATTCTACATAATGGAGAAAACAAAAGTAATGAAATGAAGAACATATCTCAATTCTGGAACCAACTATCATATTATGTTGTTGGCCCATTACTTTTTCAATAAAACAGAAAATATAAAGTTATCCTCATAAACTAAAAATAGAGCAAAAGGAAAATAATGGAGATAAAATAATATAAAATTAACTTCATAAAGTCAATGCATCCAGAGAATGGAGGCAGCTCAACTGAAGTGCACAAGCTGTGTGTTTTGACTCTGTAAATCCTATAACTCGCAAGTTTACTTGAATTGAATGAGTTTCTGAGAAAAAGCTGGTTTATTCTGGAGTTAACTGATTTTTGACAAAGTTTCCTTGAAGTGAATGAGTTTGAGAAAAAAAAAACTGAGTGTGCAAAAGATTTTGATTTTGTTTTTGTTCAAAGATCTTGAACTCCTTTAAGAATAAAGACTGAGACTTAACTAGAGTGTGACAGCCATGGTTTTTAATACAAGAAATGGTTTCTTCTCGACTGGCTTTGACATTGTCTATTTTGTCTACTTCTGTCCAGAAACACGTCTTAAACTTGGGCCTGCTAATGAGAATGACAAGCAGCAACTTGCATTTTTGTGTAATGCTTGCAAAGGAATTCCTCAGGTATACCACATGTTATGTTCACTGATTCTATTATAATTGTTATCTTTGCGGTGCTTTGGTAGTAACTTTAAAACACTATTCTCTGAATTCTGAGTTTTTCTTTGGAATGTAGTTCGTGATGATTGTCTATTACTCAAATGTTAATCCCTAAGGAAAAGTCTTGATTCTTTTTCCCTGAAGAAGAAAGTCATTGAGATATCTTAAATGTCAATTACGTGTTTCTGAAATTTCTGGTTTAAGGATAACTTTTAATCTGTCAAATAGCTTGATTGTTCCCTATGATTGTTAAAGAGACAATGTAAATTGCATTTTCTCTCAAAATAGTTTGTTTTCTCATTGCTAATAATTATTTAAATTAGAGGGTAATTGGATTATTTTTTTTTTTGACGACAACCACGGTAAAGTTTTATCATACTAGGTGACGTTGACTGCATAAATCACACAAGGTCATTAGACTGGGTTAAATGATTAAATCTTCTATATAGTCAACATGAGATCCCTTTTAACAACTTTAATAGTGTTTTTCTTGTGCTCCTCTCCTTTTTAATATGACTAACAACCATGGATATACTAAAAGAATTCACACCCAGCATTTGATGCTCTATAAATGTGGTACTAAAAGATGGATACTTTTCTCATTGAAATCCACAACGTTATTTTGTTTCTACCAAATATTAATACTATAATGTAAAATAACTGTGGAAGATTGATCTATTTCGTTATTTCCAGAGAACCAAAACACTGCATAGTGCAAAAATTCGTTGCTTTCGTTTATTCAGAATGGTTAAAATATTCCGATTCCCTGTAAACATTCCCTTATCATATAAATTCGAATCTTCATAGCATATATTATTATGGCAATTTTCATTTTTCATTTTCTTTTATCTATTGACGGACATTTTTCTTTTGGACCAATTTCTATTTGTTCTTTTTTATCCTTACAAGAAATTATAATTTTTCTCTCACCTTAGTTCATTTGTAACTCCAAAAAGGTTCACGAAAGTTTGCAGATAAGTTTTGAATTTTGATACATATCTTCCTTGCTCATTGCGTGATGCATTATTCTTCTGATCTTCCAGGCAAATCCAGGATTCTTGCAAAACAATGTGCCTACAGGTCCACCCACAGCGCCACCAGCTGCAGAAGACACAGGGTTAGCTATGGCCATCAATGCATCCCTTCAGTCTGCCATGCAGGAGAGGCCATCCTTTCCTGATACACAACCAAACTCTGATGCAAGCTCTTCAAACAGTGCAGTGAATACAGGAAATCATAGTTTTCTTGGCACACCAAATTCAAATACAAGTGAAAGTGAGTTGGTGCAACAAGCTAAAACTGGTGGCAATAGTCAGCACCACCAAAGCCATGTGAAGGCTAGTGGTTTGGATTTCAATCCATCGGCTCCACCATTCGCCGGTGATATTCCAACAGATGGCCCCATTCAGTATCCATCAATCGATTTAAGCCCTGTTGATATGGCATCTTCAGATGTCGAGAAGCTTTCTAATGGAGAAGGAACAAGTGTAAGTGGAAGTGGCTCATCATGTGTGATATGTTTAGATGCTCCAGCAGAAGGAGCATGCATTCCCTGTGGTCATGTTGCTGGATGTATGTCTTGCTTGAACGAGGTGAAATCAAAGAAATGGGGTTGCCCTGTATGTCGATCTAAGATAGACCAGATCATAAAGCTATATCATGTTTGAGATTGGAAACGGTGTGGAGAAGTTAGCCATGTTTGTGCATGTTGTCTACATATTTGTTTAAAAGATAAAATTTTCTGATAGAAATAAGAAACAGAAAAAATGTCTATACTAGAAGAGTCCAAGTCCAGCATGGGGGCTTTGTGAATATGTTAAATTTATATGCTTTAATTCCATGTATTTGGGGATTCAAATTACCACTTCTTGAAGGTGAACTGTGGAGTGCAACTAGTGTAGTTGCTGGTCTCAATTGTGCAGTTGTGGTTCTGTATCTAAGAGACCATGAGTGAAATACAGTGTCCCAGGATTCCTGGGATTTGTTTCAAATCTATGCATTTTATGTCCCACTGTTTAAGTTTTGTAGTTCTTTCCTTACTAAATTTTAAGCTGAAATACTTTTAACGTTATAATACGTGATTTTTTTTTTCCCAAGATATATTAAAGGATACTTTTTAAAAGGATCAAAATAAAAATAGTTATTATTTATTAAGTAAAGGTTGTCTGAAATTGACTTCTAAAATTTTGCTAGGTTTACTTTGTTGACACGGCTTTTAAATACATTATTGTCTGCTGTAGTTCATTTCAGAAAAAAAAAGGTTTTTCTTTTGCACTTATCTTTATTAATATTATAACTATTTATATTTGACATTAATGAATAGTAGACGAAAATAATATAAATGAATTTGATATACTTGTTACAGTTTTTCTTTTTTAAAGTTAATGTAATTAATTATTTTTGTTGTTTTATATTATTATGTTAGAAATGTATTACATTAAGATAAGATTGAATGAAGTAGTACCTATATCTCTAACAGTTGGCATGAAATGAGTTTCATTCAAGATCATTAAGCAGATAGAAATTTTTA
>Ga0209389_1003022_pt1 | contig 13289 bp, 8 predicted proteins | sample CowpearedBW_FD_187526 | JGI IMG/M metagenome (GOLD analysis project Ga0209389, IMG submission 187526) | Root nodule microbial communities of legume samples collected from California, USA - Cow pea red BW (SPAdes) (version 2) | ecosystem: Host-associated > Plants > Roots > Nodule | place: USA... | reverse complement strand
ACGTAACACAACCACACTCTCATGCATTCCTTTCTTTTCTTTCTTTTCTCATTGCAAGTCACACATTCTTCTCTTCACTTACCACTCACACTAACCTCTCACTCCCTCATTCTCACGTGCATACACAACACCACACACCACACCAACAAACACACCCTCATCTCTTCACTCATTCACTCATGCACCCGCAGCCCACACTCACGCATCACACACACCTGGACTCACTTTTTCACGTTGCACACGCTCATCACACAACACTCATTCTCACTCACCACACACAACGACGCACACTTGCACCATGATTTTTCTTCTCATAGCAGCCCCCATTGCACACACCTCACTTTCTTCACTCACATTAACACATTGCAACACACTACACTCACTTTTGGACTCACCTCACATAACATGTAGCACGCACTCAACTCACACTCCTGCACCGTGCATGCATCTCAACACAGAACACCACACTTGCACCACCCGTCACGCTCATATTTTCACACTTGCACACACCACGCACATGCTAATATTTCACCACGCACCCGCTCATAACTCAGCACGCGTCACACCTACGCCCGCATCTCACATTCACACACCATGCACCACTAACTCATCTCAGATTCTTTAACATTCATGCAACACATAAAAAGCAAAAAAATTAAGTCGACATCCGTTTCACAATTTTTTGAAACTGAGATTGATATTTGCAACACAAAAAAAAAAAAATAGCGAAACGAACGTTGACCTCCGTTTCACAATTTTTTGGTTCAACAACAATACATCTCTTTAATACATCCTTCTAGTTTTCCTCAGTTCCATGCTGCAGTTCAAACCCAAAGGAAAGCCCTTCACGGAGATCCTTGGAGATTTCCTTGGGCAAGGGATTTTCAACATGGACAGAGAGTTATGGCTTACACAGTGCAGATTTGTGAGCCATGAGTTCTCTAGCAAGTCCCTGAGGGAGTTTGCCATGCACACGCTGGAGAGGGAAGTGTGTGAGAGGCTTTTGCTGGTGCTTGAGGTGTTGTCCAATGAGAACAAGGTGGTTGACTTGCAGGAGTTGCTAGGGAGGTTCTCGTTCAATGTGATCTGCAAGTTCACATTGGGGAATAATAGGTGCTGCTTGGACCCTTCTGTTGGGGAGTTCACACGGATGTCTGCTTAGAAAAGCTGTTGGGGAGGTTAAGAGGCATGTGATGAGAGTGATTCAAGAGAGGAAAGAGAAGAGAGAGGAGAGTGAGGAAAATGGTGGTGTTGAAGATCTCTTGTCAAACTCTTAAAATCCAACAACACTAACACAACATGTCATGTGTGTTTCTTCTAAGCAACTTATTGATTCATATTTCTTCTCCAATCCGTCCAAAATTAGTTCATTCATTACGTTCAATCCATTCAAAAGTTGCTCTTTCATCCCTTTCTTCCCTTGTTTCAGTTTAGTTCGAAGTCATTTCTATTTTCAATAGGCTTATACTTAAAAGTTAGAAATTATTAACTTATAAATATTACTTATTTTTAGAAATGGGTTTATAAAATTATTATTTATACTAATTTATTAAATAAAAATAAATTTTTCAAAATTCTACATCCTAGTATTTTACAGAAGAGAAAAACTACAAAAGAGTTAATTTCTTTTGCGGGTTTCGGGATGGTCTGCAAACTCGAGGGCCAAACATTATGTGACAATGGGATAGAGAAATTAGACCACATTTCATATGGGGGACGGGTTAGCCTGGCTCACTTTTTGCAAGCCAAATTAACAACTATACTTCCATTGATTTAACAAATATTAACAAAGTTATCACGTACCATTGAAAGTTCATGATTCTTTCTAAATGAATTCCTTGAATTTAGAAATCTAAGGACTTCAATCATATGTTTGATTCCTCAAATCATTATAATAAAGCCCTACTTTAAGTGCAAAACTTCATTTAATTAAACCATTAAAATCTATTCCAAGCATTCAAATCATTTAGATGATTTAATTCTACCTCATATTTCATCCAATCATGCAAGAACAAAACCAAATCTTTAATACTATATATATATATATACATATATATATATATATATATATATATATATATATATATATATATATATATATATATATTTTGAATCAGAAGTTGTATAAAGAATTAGAAAAAAAAAGTTACATCCACTCTCAATACAAAAGAGGTTAGCCACTCATGATAATGATAAGCTCTCTGTTTATAATAACATGACATTGGGAGCAAAGCATTGGGGTTTGAATATTCTTTCTAGTTGATTTCAAGCCTTTATCCTCTTTTTTATGAGTGCATATTTATGTCCTCATTTAATGTTTAATTTTAAATTTTATATTGAATTTTTGTGCTTAAAAGATTGTTTTAATTAGGATTTGTTATAATTAGGTTTTTTGAGCTTGTGAAATAAAAATGAATTTAAATTCACTTTTAAGTTTCATAAAATGTTTTTGGATATTATAACATTTGTTGATGCAGTTGAAGTTAAATTTTGGTTTATTCAAAGTGAAAATAAATCATTTTGAGCTAAAAAAAAGGACAAAATCAATCTCAATAAAAGCTGCCAAGTGTTCACAAATTTGGCCAACCAACACATGTCATCTAGCACTTTCATACAATCTTAAATTTGTCCAATTAGTAACTGCCATGTGACCTTGATCATAACACACATATCTACTCCAACCAAGAAGAGACATGCAACATATATCCACCACTAAAAAATCTTTCCAATAATGCATTACCATGTCATCATCTACCGTAGGACCTATATTGAAACAACAATGTGAATGTAAAGCTAACAACACTCGCTGAAAAACATCAACAACAACGTGATGCTATAATTAGTTACGTTATTTCTCCATTCCATGGAGTGTTAAGCTGCTAGGATTGATTCTGTTGTAATTTCTTAATGGATTCTGAGGTTAGAATGCTATAATTGGTTTGTTCATTTTATTATTGTTGTGGTTTATATTTTTCTATGTCTTTTGTTTCTTAATCAAGTAAAAATAATGATTTTTACATTGTAGTAAGTTAACACGGTATTAAATCTACATAACATATGAATCATGAGTCCAAGGGTTTTTAATTTTAATTGAGAATGTACTTTGATTAAATTCATAAACTTTCATGTAAATTAATAGGTTTTGGCCAATAATTGAGAATGTATTTTGCTTAAAGGTGAAAACTTTAACAAGAATTAATCAAGAATGTACTTTGATTAATTAACTTTTTACTTGATATTTTAGGTAAAAGAATAAACATGATTTGTCATACTAATATTTAATTGAGAATATACTTTAGTTAAATTTACTATGATTAATCTACAAAATTTTTGCTTTTAATTAAGAATGTACTTTGGTTAATAGTGAGAACGACAACAAATTAATTAAGAATTTACATTGACTAATTTGAAAATCTAAGATAATAATTAATTCAACCATAATCCTTAGATAACTAATGATGAATCCTATCTAAAAAATTAGTGAAATCAACCTATTCTCTCTATTATTGTTATCTCTTTTTTATCTTTTTAAAATTTTATTTCTTTTATTATTTTATTATATAATCTTTTATTTCTTTTGTTTATCTTAATCCTCTTATATTTTTGTTATTTTATTTGACTAACCATTTTAATGTGTAGATTTTATAAGAACTAATTTATTAGGAATTAATTCTATGTTCATTGGGAGTCGACTTTGGGTTATATTTATCCATACTAATCTTTTGGTTACTTTCTTAACAACACTAAAGTTGTTATAAATAAATAATATTAATTTGATTGCTTCACGATAATGTTTTCAAATTTGGCACAATTTTATAGGAACACAATTAGAACTTTTATCATATTGGTTCTTATTTTATTTTTCCATTTTAATTTTGTTTTATCATATTTGATTTTATTATTAACATTTTTTCTATCTCTACAATTGTTTTTTTTTTACTATTTGTTATTTTCTCTTGTTATCTTATTTGTATTTATTTTTATCACTAACATTTTCCTTTTCTCTATTTTTATTTTCTAACATTTATTTTATTTTATTTGGTTATTTTAATTCGGTAAACGTATTTTTTTCTCTTCACAAGTTTTGTTTGAGGAATTTTGTTGTGAAGTTTGTGAAATTAGTTGTGGAACACTTTGGCTAAGGAAAAAAATGTACTTAAGTTGTTCATTGAGACACACTTCTCTTTCCTAAAAGTCTACTCAACAAACTTTCAACTTATTTCTTTTTAGAAAAAATCTTGCAAAAATGTAAGATAATTTTTTATATGAAAATAATCAACAGTCTAATTGTCAATTGAACTATGAATATTATCCACAACAACCATATGTTCCACATGTTTTTCAGTAACATGCACCACCACAACAAGTTGAAGCAACCAATGACCATCCTATAGGGAAGTTACAATATTAATGGATGAAGTTAGAGAGAAATTAGAGGTCATAGATGAAAGGTTGCGAGCTGATTAACGACGCAAAAATATTGAGCAAGAATGGTATGAAAATGATTAAGTATTATACAACATGATAGAGAATCAAGTAATAAAAATTTTGTAGAATTACTTTTAAATGTTAATACCATCCTCCAATTTCATTTGAGATTTTCTACAACTGCACAATTTAAAATACTTTGTCATGATATAGAACATACGCTTCAAAAGTTTTCTATTAGAGCAAAGCAAATGTATGATGATTTATGTCTGTTAATGAATGGCAAAGCTAGGGAGGCCACTTTAGAAAAGATTATGAAAATGATGACTAAGCAGTACTCTGAAATAAAGCAAGTGATGAATACAACTCAAGAAACTCAACAACATATAAAAGAATTGAATTAGCATTTGTAGAATTTGATAGTTGATATGAACGACATCAAGATTCAAAGATCATATCAACAACCAACAGAATCACATCACACTGCTATATCTACTGATAGATACGATGATTCTCATACTAATATATCTACTGATGGACATATTGTTAGCACAAGTGATTTATTGCTAACATATTGGCTATAAGTTCTATTTTTTTAGAGAGAATGAGGAAATACCATTTTGAGCGTGAAATCATTCTAAATTATGGGAAAAACTCTCTCTCTTTGGATCATACAGAATTGCAACTATTGGTGATTGATCTTTGAGCTTTCTTAGAGAAATTTTGCTTGGTTTAGGAACTTGGATAAAGAGGTTTGGCTGGCTAGGGAGAGCCTTCATTGAGATTTGATCTTTCTCAAGTTTCTAGGTGTTGCCTGGTGGTTTTCTAGGTTTACAAGTGTGCTCTTGATGTGCTTATTGAGACTCTTGTGGGATTTAAGAGTCTTGGTTTGTATTTTTGCTTATTTTGAAAGTGTAATCTTGTGGATTGTGTAAATCTTTTGAAATAGTGCAAGTCAGGCTTATGTTGCCTTGACAAACTAGATGTAGCTCAGATTTGAGTTAACTAGTATAAAACTTTGTGGCCTTGTGCTTAACTTTATCCATTCTCTTTGATTTGTGTTAAAGTCTCAAGAATTTTGAATTGTACAATCTTTTAACAGTTCTTGAGCGTTTTGGCATGAATTGGACAATCTTTTATCTATATTGCTTATTTGAATCAATCTTTATAAGTCTTTCAAGATGTTTTTGAGTTAAGCTATAAATTTGAAATTCTGCAGAATTCTAAGTATTTGAATCGACTATTCTGATATTTTGATGTGTTGATTTACACTGCACTTTTAATTGTTTAATGAAATCAGCTTGTTGTTTATGTTTTTAATCGATTGAAAGTTTTGCAGTCTGTAACATCCCGTCAGGATATTACTGATTTAAATAAATAAACAACTAAATTCGTAAAGATGCCGCATTTATGTATAAACTTCATTTCCCAAAAACGTGGGAAATTTAAACTTTCATAAATGTATATAATGGAAACCAAAGTTCAAAATTACCAAATGTCATAATTCAAAATAAACGTCTCAAATGAGTTTACATTTCATTTCCAAAAGTAGAAAATAAAAGTAATATAAAACACCCCGGATATCCCCTCTCCGTAGCTAAGCGTCACCAGCTCCATCTGCATCAACATCCTCTGCTCACGTGTACCGCGTACACGATCATCGCCAAACACAAGCAGATAGAGTGAGCTTATGAAATCAAAGTTCAAAATTACCAAAATGTCATAATTCAAAATAAACGTCTCAAATGAGTTTACATTTCATTTCCAAATGTAGAAAATACAAGTAATATAAAACACCCCGGATATCCCCTCTTCGTAGCTAAGCGTCACCAGCTCCACCTGCATCAACATCCTCTGCTCACGTGTACCGCGTACACGATCATCACTAAACACAAGCAGATAAGGTGAGCTTATGAAATCAACATACATCATGACAATAATGAAATAACCAACCATATAGCTATAATTTCTACAAAGAACCAATACACAATCTCTTTCCCAATTCTCTAACGTTTGGCCACAACCAGACCATTCGTGTTCTACCTCTTTTAGTGATTAGCCCAAGATAATTTGCTACCAAACCTATCAGCCACAACCAATAGAGCACGTGCGGGAACCAATGCCACGGATCATACACCGCAACGCCAAGTGGAGTTCCCAAGACTACCAAACTCGTCAGCGATTCATTGAGGAGGGCAATCTATCTGGACCCATCCGTACTGGCCACAACCAGCACACTCACACCGGCAACACTCGCCAACCCGAGCTTAACTCAAGAGTTCCTCGTGTTCATCCGCCATCCCGAGCTCAACTCGAGGGATGCCATTCCGAGCTCAACTCGAGGAATGTACGTGCTTAACTCCTATCCTGAGCTCAACTCAAGGGATACATTATAAGCTCAACTCAAGGAACCTAGCAATCTTACCTTTGAGACATCACCAAAAGCCTAGTAGATCACCCTATAAAGTCCAATAACTAGGACTTACAACAGCCAAATCGCCTAGCGGGGGACACGTACCGCTAGACGCTTATTCGCTTCCAGACCGCCTGGCGGGGGAGACGTACCGCTAGGCGCTGAGCGCCTTGAAAAATCACAAAGTCTGGAACCACCGCCCGACAGGACTGTCCACACTGCCAGGCGGACGCTGCTCTAGAGGTTAATGGTTATATCGCTATCGCCTGGCGGCCTAACCCCCACCGCCAGGCGCCATATCAATATCGCCTTTTTCACTATACTGGTCTGAATTTAGGCACCGTTGCTTGCATCCATCACTTGTTACTTATTCACTAAATCCGAAGGTTATAATCCCAGTCTATAGCAGTGCCCATGCTTATGCTTATGATCTATCTCATTTGACCCCAACATATTTGATTCTCCTATTCTACCATTTCCATAATTTGCAAATTCAGTACACATCTGTAAATCCACTGCAAGCTAGATTTCCCGCTATATTCTAGTTTAACAATTTGCTTCCCAACCCTCACACTTTTATATCAATAGGTCCATTGGTTTACATGGTTTCCAACTCAACCTTCCTACTAAATCCAGTGTAGACAGTCTATACCTGTAATCTTTACACTCTCCAAATTCTAAATTCCACAATACCCCCACTTATTTCGCTCTCAAGTTATAAAGTCATGCTCCTTGCACTATCATCCTTACGCTAACATTTCCAACTCTCCGTGACCCGCATTCTCACTCTATTTCTAAATCCCAATAATTTCCAGCAACTCTCGTGACGTTTAAATTTCTGATTTTTCCTGAGATGGCGCCTGGCAGCAAGACTCGTGCCGCCAGTCGGTGCATAATGTTCTGGTAATTTTCCAGAACTCCTGCACCTGCCTTACTCTTTTCTTCCAGTATCTTCCTAATATAGATCATTCACACTCTTCCAATTATATAACAACCCCTAACCAAAATGAATGGACCGTTTCCACACCAGAAATACTCAATTAAATTCCCGCTAATGGATTTCCAAGACCCACAATCCGCACGTTCTTAAACCCTAAACATCTCTCCACTATTCCATTAAATTTATTTCCCACACTCCCGGCCGCCAGGCGGTTCCTCTTCCAAGAACCCAGATTACGTACAATTGCATATACCGCTTGGCGGCTATGAACAGCCCGCCAGGCGGTTTTTGGAAATTTTCCAGAAACACAAAAATTTAACTAGAAACGAACAGAAAGCAACAATACACATATATCCAACAATTCAAATACAAGTATAAAATTTCTAACGTGTAAACTCCCATAACCTGGATCCTTTAGCTTAAACTTTAACAATTGGGAAGTTCTCCTTTGATCACCAAACCCTCCTTGGTTCCTCTCTATTCAGCCCTTGAAGTCTCACTCAAACCTCACAAAATTCTAGATTTTCGTGCTCTCTCTCTGGGTATATTTTCCAGCTTGCCAAACCTTCTCTATTTTCCAGCCACCCCTCAGCTGCCATACTACTAGGGTTTTCCTTCAACCTTTCCATATTCAAGCCAAAGCCAAAAATACCAAAAAAAAAATAAAGTTTAATGTAGACTCGAACCCAAGTCCTCTCACACAAGTAAAGTACTCTCAACCACATGAGCTAGTACTCTTCCACATCATCCCACTCATAATTTAATGTCATAATTAATTCTCCCACCCGCATTTATTAATTAATTATTTATTTAATTAATTAAATTCCACGGGTCTTACACAGTCCAGCAAGAATTGCATTCTCATATAGTGGTTAATCTAATTCAATTTAAAGGTGTTTTAAGTTTCCAAAAGTAACCTAAGTTTTATTAAGCCAGTTCAATCCCCCTTCTTGAAAAATTAACCATTTCAATACTTACACATATAAATTTTACTAAAGGTATTATTGAACTTGTTAATGATGAAGCAGTCGAGTCAACTACTTTAAGTGCAAATTTTTCTCACAATATGAGATTATAAGGATTACTAATGATCTAGTAAAGCATCTTAATGGAATTGATGATTCTCAAACTAAGTTAAGACAACCGCTTCAACATCAAGTGAATAATGCAAATAAATTTTTAGTGGTTATCTTTGTTGAAATGGTAGTAGAGAAAGAAGAAAAGTTGCTCCAACACGAAAAGATGTTAGATTCACATTCTTTTGAAAACATTGTCGGTAAAAAAATTAAATTGCATACATATTTATTCTCTTTTTAGCATAAGTAGAAATTTTTTTACAAAACTTTCAATGTTATGATTTTTTATTTTTAATAAAAATAAAAATTTAAAAATTAATAAAATTGTACAAGGTGACTTGTACTTGATAAAATTAAAGAAATTAAATTTTGACATATGACCAGATTAAGTCAGAAGTCATAATTTTGTTTTTTTTTCACCAAAATAAGTCCATCAAGGACAATTTTTTTTCTCACCAAAATGAGTCAGAAGTCATAATTACTTGATTAAATCTTTTGTGGGAGAGTTTTTAGCCTTGTTTGTTTTGAGCCTTAATGTAAAGGATTATTCGTCATGTGCCATTTCTATTTTTCTTGAGTGACTTGTTCGTGTTTTGTTTATACTCAAATATTTAACTAATTCATTTGTTTTGCATCCTAAGTCAATATGAATGATTTGATATGATTGATGCATATTTTGTCAAATAAGCCCATGTGATATTAAGCCATTGATAAGCCCTTTGAGATCTTTTTTTTTTTTTTTTTTTTTGTGTTTTGAGCCTATTACAAAAACCTTAAAAATAAAAAGATATTTTTTTTCTTCCTTAGGAAAAAAGAAGCTAGTGAATTATGTTAAAATTGGTTGATGAATAAAGTGTGTGGATGAGTATCTCACCCACAAATTAATAAAAATGGTAAAAAGGAAGAAATGCAAAAAATGTAAAAAAAATAATTTCTTTCTCAAAAGAGCAACAAACACAAAAGAGTTGTTTTGAAATTATGCTCTGTTATGTTCTCTATATTTTTATTTTAGAAACACAAAAATCCTAACAATTTTCCCTCCTTTGCCTTGGCCTTACTACAACCTCTAAAAAGTCCTCATGATCTTTGACTACATGTTTTTGTGAAAGTTTGTGAATATTAGTCTTGTTAAATATCAAGAGTGTTTACTTACATGGGTATTTTGAGTGAAAACACAAGGCAAAACACTTGAATGGATTTTGGTGAGAAAATATACATTTTAAACTTGAGTGATATCTTTCATATTTGATTTTCTTCTAAATTACAAAGATTACCTCATGTGTGAAAAATAGAACTTTTTCATTTGTATATACATGATAACTTGATTTCTAGAAGATTGATTTATTTCTAGTTATTTTCATTCCTTTGATCTAGTGTTGATATGAAAAAAAAAACAGAATAAAGGTTTCAAATTATCCAGTTTTTCCCAGGAATGCAAAAGAATAAATGTGGAGGTGTGATGAGAGGATATTTATGCCCTCATTTAGCCTTTAATGTTGGATTTTTAATTGGTTCTTGTGCTATAGAAGATTGTTTTAATTAGGATTTTTTATAATTGGGTTTATTGAGCATGAGATACAAAAATATGTTAAAAATATATTTTTAGTTGCATAATTGTTCTTTAGATATTTTAAGGTGTGAAAATAAATTGATTAAAGTTTCGTGACATCATGATTAAAATATTAAATTGTTGAAATCACAAAAAGCCATTCATGAAGAAGTCGAGAAAAGCATGAAAAAGTGAATAAATTTGGATAAGTCAAGAAAAGTGAACATGTAACAAAAAATGGATCTTGTAGTTTTCTCTATCTTTTTCCACAAAAGGCTTTGATAATGCAAAGATATTTATGATAAAGGATAATTTGGGGCAAATATATCTTTAGATATTTTATTTGATATTTTTAAATAATTATTTTATTTAATTATATTAGCACATAATATTTGTCAAATCCTTTTTAAATAAGGTAAAATCTTCTTAAATCTTTCTAGATCTCCACAATAACCAAATATATCTTGAAGATATTAGATTATTTAGAAGATAATTGGAGGAGATTAAATTATCAAACAATAGATTTCAGCAATAGAAAAATCGAGTCTAAGTTCTATATAAAGAAACCAAGGGGAAGCAAAAAAAGGACTTCAGAGGTGAGGAACCCCTAGGGAGGCCTAATTTCGTCCTCTCTCTCATATTTCATGTTCTTCACCCTCTCTTTTTTCTATTTTTATGTTATTTCTACATTCCATGGAGTGTTAAGCCTCTTGGGTTGATTATGGATTTTAGGGTTAGAATGCAATAGTTGGTTTGTTCTTTTGATTATTGTTGTGATTTATATTTTTCTATGTGTATTTTTTTTCTTAATGAAGTAAAAGTATGATTTTTATATTATAGCAAGTTAGCACAATGTTAAAGCTGCATAACATATCAATCATCTAAGTCTAAGCGTTTTTTACCAATAACTAAGAATGTACTTTGATTAAAGGTGAAAACTTTAACCAGAATTAATCAACAATATACTTTGGTTAATTAGCTTTAGTATTGTTAATAAGTCAACCTAAATATTAGTATGGGTAAATATAGCCCAAAATTCATCTCCTAACGAACACAAAATTGATTTTTAATAAGTTGATTCTTATAAAATCTGTACAAAAGAGTTGGTCAAATAAAATGAAAATAATAAAAAAAGATAAACATAAATAAATTAAATAATAGAATACTTAATGATAAAAGGAACTAAAATTGGGAAAAGATAAAAAGGATTAAAATATTCATGAAAACATGTTGATTCCAGTATATTTTCAAAATAAGACTAAGACTCAGGTTCTGTAAAGACGATTTCTTGTGTAAGATTTTATATTCTTAATTAGTCTGTTGACCTTCTCACTTTTAAACAAAGTGATTTTTCAATTAAAAACAATAACTCTTAGATTCATCATAACAAATTTAACCAAAGTAACTTCTCAATTAAATATTATTGTGCCTCTTATATAAAATAAAAAGCTGATTAATTAAAGTAACTTCTTGACTAATTATAGTTTTCACTTTTAATGAAAGTAACTTCACTTCTAAACTATTGGCAAAAATATATTTAATCATATGAAAGTTTCTAACTTAAATCAAAATTAAATTTTCAATTAAAATTAAAATTCTTTGGATTCATATATGATTGTTATCCTAGGTAGATTTAACACAATGTTAACTTAGTATAATGTAAAATTCAATACTTTTACTTGATTAAGAGATAGAAAATATAGATAAATATAAATTAAAATAAGAATAAAAAAACAAAAAAGATTTATTCCATCTAATCTCAAAATTCACTAAAGAAATTAAGAGAATCAACTCCATAAATCGTAAAAGTAATACAAGATAGGAAAAAAAAGGAGAAAGACACTAAAGATGATGAAGAAATCGAAATCAGATTCCTTAATGTATTTTCCTAAATCTGTTTGTATAAACATTAGACTCGACTTTATTTTTAGATTTCATAACAATCCACTTTTAAAATAATAGTCATTAAAAAAAGTAGATCTGTCAAAACAGGTAACTCGGTCCGACCAGGCTCGACCCACCATGGGTTGATGATTTAGTGAGCCAACCCAACCCGGCTCACTTTTTAGCTAGCCAAAAAAATTCGAACCCGGTGTGGCCCATCACGGGTTCGGTTGACTCACGGGTTCACTTAATTAAAAAAAAATATTATTTTTTTATTTTTTTTCAATCAAAACTAAATTGTAATTTTAATTAAAATCTAAATAAACTTTAATACAATCCAAATACAAATCAAAATAAAAAAAAATACAAATTATTTATGTGTTGGATAAAAAAACAATTTAACATGACCTAAATGTAAAGCCCAACTTAGTAAAAAAAAAATAAAAACACTTGTGTTACCCTTTAATCTGCGGGTAGGTGAGCCAACGAGGCTCATCACGGGTTCAACTCAGATGAGCCGGGTTCTAAATGAGTCAGGTCAAAAATCAACCCGTATTGAAATTTGTAAAAAAATTTCAACCCAACCTGAACCGAACCCGTGGTGAGCCGGATTGGCTTACGGGTTCCAACCCATTTTGACAGTTGTAAAGAAAAAATATTTTTAAAGAAAAAGATATGAAGAGTGAAATAGTGGATGGAAGGTAAACATGAAAATTAGTTCAGTGTAAAAATATTATATTCCTTATATTATTATAATTAAGAAATAAGAGACTAAGATTCATCCTATTTTAACCGAATTATGTTGTGATATATAAAAGCCCCAAGATCTTTAAGATTTTCTATAAAAGTGTCTTTTTTGTTAGCTTCTTTCTACATTTTCATAAACTTCTTGCACTTCATATATATATATATATATATATATATATATATATATATATAATTAATTAATTAAAAAAAAATTATTTTATTTCATTTGAATTGTATAATTTTGAAGTCAAA
>Ga0209389_1003018_pt1 | contig 13296 bp, 10 predicted proteins | sample CowpearedBW_FD_187526 | JGI IMG/M metagenome (GOLD analysis project Ga0209389, IMG submission 187526) | Root nodule microbial communities of legume samples collected from California, USA - Cow pea red BW (SPAdes) (version 2) | ecosystem: Host-associated > Plants > Roots > Nodule | place: USA... | reverse complement strand
AAAAATAAGAAAAAGAAGAAAAAATTACCTACAAACCAAAATTTCTGTCGACCTTTACCAACAATAACTAGAAAAAAAAAACTTAAGTTGGTATGAGGAAGAAGGAAGAAGAAGGATTGAAGAAGAAGAAGGAAAACGAAAGAAGAAAAAAAGAAATTACCTTGACGAAGTTGATTGCCTGGGAAAAGAATATCCTACCGTCAACATTCAACAACAACAAACCAAAAATAAAAAAAAACGAAAACCTAACTTGGTATGAAGAAGAAGGAAGAAGGATTGAAGAAGAAGAAGAAAATAAAAACGGAAGAAGAAAATAAAAGCTAACCTCGAGAAAGCTGATTGTCTTGGAGAAGAAGGATGTTGCTGTCAGACAACGTCAATCAGCATTTAAAAAAGACTTTCGAACTGTAAAAACACAACAACATCAAAAAGACAAAAATACCCTCAATTTTAAACACGTGTCAATAAATTAAAATGTCTATTTCAGTAATTTACCTATACTAAGAATTTCTTAGATATATAGTAGACTACCTTACTTGACCTTTTTTTATACTACTCATAATAGGCTTTTACTTACCATTGAACTAATTACGACCCAAACATGTCTTAATGTTGTTTATTTAGTTTATTTATGTTGTGTCTTTACTAAGTCACATTTAGATTGGTTAATTGTATTGAATTGCCAAACTTGTCTAATTGATTGGACATCCCCAACATGGATGACTAAACTGCCCGATTGACATCAAATTGATCAAATACCTTTTAATATTTGACTGAAAAGGTCATACTATATAATTTAGGGTTAAATATGTTTTTGGTCCCTTAACTTTCAGTAAATTTTGGAATTAGTCCATTTCGAAACTTTTGACCAATTTAGTCCTTGATATTTCAAAATAGGTGAATTTAGTCATTTTAATCAAATTTTGGTAGGTTTATTTGAGGTTTCGTATGCATTTTAGGATATTATTTAAGTTGTTTATACTGTTTGACACATTTTTGCTTTAATATTAAGTTAAATACTATTATGAAATGCGCTTGAAATATCAAAGAAACTTAACAAAATTTGATTAAAATGACTAAATCCACACATTTTGAAAGATGAATGACTAAATTGGTCAAAATTTTTAAAATGGACTAATTCCAAAATTCACTAAAAGTTAAGGAAGAAAAAACATATTTAACCCTATAATTTATTTAACTTTCTTGATATTAAAATACATTATCTTCATGTCTATTTATAATTTACATATGTCAAAATTTTAATAATTAGTTTATTCTTTTCTTTTCTATAGTTATTGTGTATAGTTTACAAAATATATTGTGCTCAATACTTAAAATATAACAAAGAAATGGTAAGATGTATAATTCATGCTAATAATTTTATACCTTTTTCTTTATCAAAATTCAATGATATTATTCTTAAAAAATAACATGTACTATTAAAAACACAATCTATTTTATATTCCCATGATTTAATTTAAATTACATAAAAATCAATATTTAAAAATAATAATATTATTTTAAAAGAAATATATTATTTTGTAAATTATAAATTCCTAAACACTGATCACTAATATTTTACATTTTATTTCTTACTATTTACGGATCTATATAAAATCATAAGCAATTACTAATTACTCCTAATAATAAGCAATGATGACAGTAACAAAACTTATTCCTACAGTTAACATGTATTAATAATAATAAATAAATACATAAATAATTCAAGTCAGCTCTGATCTTAGTGTCGACTTCTTATTGGTTCATCCTCAAAGCCACGGATCACAATCACAACCGTACTTTTTAATAAATCAACGACTCAGATTTAACCTATCAGCAACCTAAATTTCAACTTTCCCGCTTCATTCTCGTGCTCTCTACAAACCTTATAAATTCTGACCCAAATTCTCCAAAATTTTGCATTCCCTCTCTCACACACTTTTCAGAGCAATTCAATTCTTAGTGAATCAAACTCTTTCTCTCTCTCTCTCTGCCATGGCACGAACCAAACAAACAGCTCGCAAATCCACCGGAGGTAAGGCTCCGAGAAAGCAACTGGCCACAAAAGCTGCCAGGAAGTCTGCTCCGGCAACCGGTGGTGTGAAGAAGCCTCATCGTTTCCGGCCAGGTACAGTGGCCCTGAGGGAGATCAGAAAGTATCAGAAGAGTACGGAGCTTCTGATCCGAAAACTTCCTTTCCAGCGTCTTGTTCGTGAGATCGCACAGGATTTCAAGACCGATCTTCGGTTCCAGAGCAGTGCCGTGTCTGCGTTGCAAGAAGCTGCTGAGGCTTATTTGGTTGGACTCTTTGAAGACACTAATCTCTGTGCCATTCACGCTAAGCGTGTCACCATTATGCCAAAGGATATTCAGCTTGCTCGCAGAATCAGAGGCGAAAGGGCTTGATTGATATTGAATCTTTGTGACCACTATGGTATTGATTAATTGCGCATCTAGTCTAAAATTTATATAAGATTGCTACTTGTCTTTGAGTTCTGATAAATTCTGAGACATTTGTTCAGTGTAGTTATCATAGTTGGATCTGTGAATGGGTGAAAGAGCTAATGGATTTGTTTTTAGTTTTCTTAAATTTTATTTTATTAATTTTAATTGTGTTTTAAATAACTTCATCATTTTATATTACTATTTTTTAAATTTTCATGATTTTAGGTTAGTAATTATTGTTTTTTATTATCAATTATATAATTTATTTTTATTTCTACTATCTTAAAACAAAAATATATTCATTCATTTGGCATTGAATATAACCAAAATTAAATTGGAACCTTCAAAATATGGAGAATGTAATCGATTTCACAATATCATTTTTAGGTTGAGAAGATAAAATGATGTAGAACGAAAACTTAATAATTTAGAATAGAAGTCTTGTCTGAAAGTATGTTATATTATATTCAAATATACGAATAAGAAATTTAAAAGGTATAAATGTGTTTTTTAACTGTTTATTAATTCCAATTAATTTAATGTTATCTATTGTCTGCAATGATAATTTTAATTATGCTATATAACTCAGCATTGATAATACCAAATAAATTCAAAATAGAATTTCATTTTTAATCATTATAAGAATTTTTAATTTAATAAAAATAAAATGTGTGAATGTCAAATAAAAGGTATATAATGCTAACAATAGTACTTTGTTTTCATAAAGTTAACTAAAATCTAGAAGTCCTTAGAGAAAAAGGGAACAAAATGTCTTATTTATGTAGATAAACTATCATAAAATATGTGTAAATTAGTAAAGAAGACAAGTGAAGTGTGTTTTCATTACTAAGTTTAAAACTTTAAATAGACAAACTTTTAGAAGACAAACGAAAATGGGATGTTAAGATTTAATGCAAAACAAATGATTTGACACCATTATATGTTTTAAAGATAGATATACACAGGATTGAACCATCAAACAATCTTCAATTATCACACGGTTTATAACATTCGATGATATAGGAATTACCAAGAAAATCCTTACAAATTCTCCATATTGGTTCAACACAATTATTTTGAGCAAGAATCATCACACACCTATGAAAGATTTTTCAATTTCCAAACACCTAGCATCTTTGGCATATCTTTAGCTCCACTATAAACTAAAAATCTTCTAGTTGATCCTTCAAATAATAGAGAATCCATTTAAGAACTTATTAACAAGGTTGTCTAGGCTCACAACATCCATAGAGTTCCATTCTTCCACCATTTTGAAATATTTTTATCATTTAACTTATAGTGAGATGCAAGAGGTGTGGACACAAATTTCAATTTTATCATTCCAAACTCTCAAGGATTTTTTTTGAAATAAGCCTCTTTAAACACGTAGTAAAGCTTCAAATCTCATTGATTGATCATTTCAATTCTTAAAAAGACAGTGATATTTTGATTCTTAGAAATTGACTCCCATTTTGTACTTCTTGATATGGTTTAGTATTGCACATTGATTCTTTCAAAAGGAAACATAATGGTACATTAATAATACTCGACACTAAGCTACATCAAAAAAATACAAAATGGGTATCAAATTGTAAGAGTCAAAATATAATTTTTACTCCTAAAATCTTCCTAAAAGCTCGAATATTCTTCATATTAAATTCTCAAATTCCTTATTTGGCTTAGCTTTTACTTTCTTAAGATCAGACTTACTATTACTAGTTATTAGAATGTCATTAACATACAATAAGAAAACTACAAAATGACAATGTTGAAGTAGATGCAAGTATCGTTGCACATAATTGTTGCACTATAATGTGTTAACCAAAATGAAATATTATTTTTCATTATAATCATTACTACGTTTAACTTTTATAGGAAAAAAGGAATTAGTAATTAAGAGTTTGATTTAATTAAAATGGCAATTATGCCAAACTCCTTTGGTTATACATATATCAAAACATGCCTATCTTATTGAAAAATGATTTTTTGACTATTAAATTTTGACAACTTTCTCTTACAGCTTTATATGATATTTTTTAAGTGGTTTTTTATTTTTTTATTTTCTTATTCTCAATATTCCAAAACCACTTAGAAAATGTCATCTCATGTTGAAAGAAAAAGTGTCAAAATTTAGTAATTAAAATATGGTTAAAATACCTTTTTGGTTCCAATTTTTGTCAACTTTTTTCAAATAGGTCCCTATTTTCGGGAAGTGCTCAAATAGGTCATATTTTTTGTCAATTTGATTCAATTAGGTCCTAATTGTATAACACCGTTTAAATTGATAACGTTTCACTGTACAGTTGGCTTTTCTTTGCTACGTGTTCCATTACTAATCCCATGTGGCAGTGTTTTCTTTATAATCAGATGGTTAATTAGAGGCTTAAACATATTACATTTTAAATTAAATGCAAAGAAGGAAAATAATAAAAAAAAGTAAAAGGTTTAAAAAGTGTTAGGGTTTATAAAAAGTCGAAGAAGCCATATTCTTTCTCGTGTGTGACCTTGCTCATGCTTGGAACGTTTAAGCTTTAATGCAGCTATGTCTCAGACCCAATCTTCTTCTTCATATTGTAATAACTGCGTGCAGTGTAGTGTTCCCTCTTCTCGCACCCAAGGTTTAAGACTCATTTGTGATTGTGGAGAAGCTGTAGTTCTCAGGATAGCAAGAGCTCCGAGAAATGTGAGTAGAAATTTCTGGGGTTGTGCTAACTATAAGGTAAGATTGATTTAATTGCTATTCTTTTGGGTATGTCAGATTTGATGAATCTTTTATTTATTTTCTGTTCATCAACAACGCTAGAGTGAATCTGGTGGTGTTTGCTGCAATTTTTTCAAATGGTGGTATGAAGACGATGAAGAAAAAGATGTTATTATCATCAACCAAAACATGAAGATAGAAGATCTCGAGAATGTAGTTAGGGCTTTGAAGAAATGGTTTAATGTATTAGCAGTAGTGGTTTGTATTATTGGGTTGATAAAAGTGGTGATGTTGGCCCTGATGCTGAAAAATTGACAGAAAAGGGTTGTAATTGTGAAGCTAATGATGTATGAACCTTTCCAAAATTATGAATGAATTAAGTAATTTATGTTCAATCAGGTCCTTACTTTTGTTAGTTATGTTCAATTAGGTCCCTACTTTTGTTATTTATGTTCAATTAGGTCCCAAAATTTAAAAATGATGTTTAATTAGGTTCTATAATGGATAAAGTTTTCCTATTTAATAATGTTCCCAATAGACCAGATGACATTGTAATTCAAATCAAACAAAATCCTGATCACATTGATAAATAACAAAATCTTGATAATTCAAATTAAACAAAACCCTGATAATTCAAATTAAAGAAGTTGTTCTCCTTCACCATAATCCTGATTTATCCTACTTACAAAATGAAAAAGTCTGTCATCCAAATGATCCAAAAATGGCTAATCAATCATACAAAATAACAGGCATGAAAGTACAAAATTAAACACCAAATTACATGTACATTAAAAGCTATCTTAAACTGGGTTTTCAGACTGAACAATTGGTGGTTCTTGAGATGGCTGGGTTGGTTGTGGAGGAGCAGAAGTTGGTTCTTGAGATGGCTGGGTTGCTTGTGGAGGAGCATCAGTTGGCTGTGAGGACTGTACTTGTGTAGGCACTTGTGGGCAATGTTTTCTATTGTGCCCCAGTTCACGACAAACTCTGCATCTTTTTCTATGGCCACCTTTTCGTAATTGCGTGTCATCTTTCCTTAACTCCCATTGTTCGAACCTTCTCTTTTTCTTGGGTCTCCCAAGCATATATGTGGAGGCATGACATTTGGGAAATCAATGGTGGGCCACATGTTTTGTCCATTGATAGGGAAGGTAATGGAGTCGTACATCTCTTCATAACTTGATTTCCTGAAACATAGAGGGATATAATTTTCTTCATTCAAGTTCAAGAACATGATGGTAGCAAATGCATGGCAGCACGGGATGCCAATTATCATCCACTTTCTGCAGCTGCAATCTTGGGTATCTAGGTTGACAACATACTTGTCACCTACCACTGAAAGGTGTGCAACTTCAAATACTTTCCCCCTTGCACAACTACATCATAATTCATATACACAGATCGGGTTTTACATCAACACTGAAATGGTTATACATCAGCAACACATAAATAAGTCATACCTTGGGATCTAGTATTTAGTTTTTTTGGATTCTTCTTGTAGGCTGTTGTTTATTTTAGGACAGATCTGCCCCTCCATTTTTTCCACCTTCTATCTTTTAGATTGCCACCTCTTCATCATGTATAGTCGTATGTCTTCCAACATTAAGATAACAGGTTTGCTCCTAGCATCAACAAGGACACTATTAAATGCCTCTGTCATGTTGTTTACAATTGTGTCAGTGACAACATTCCTGGTGAATCTTGATCTGGACCAAAATCTGTGTATTCAAAAACATTAATTATGATAAGTCAGTTTTTATATAAAACAGTATAAAAAAATGAGATATGAATACAAACCTAGGTGGTATAGCAATGAGGTACTTGAAAGCATCCTCATTCTCTTTTTTTATATCTCTCATTGCCCTTTCCCATGCCACAGGGTGTGTCACAATTGTTGTCTTCCACATTAAGTTCTTCAACTTCTGACAGCAAAGCGTTTTCTAAAATTGGAGTACAGATGCCTCATACAAAATCGTTGCTCTGCACCAGGTAATAACTCCTGAATCGCAGGCAACATACCCTGTTTACAAAGCAAAAATATGAAGAAAAATGAATACAACAGATGCCTAAAAAATGTTGAATATGAAGAAAAATAATACAATGAACAGAACATGCATACCTTTTGTTGATCAGACATAAATGTACATGCCACACATACTTCAGTTCCGCCTAGATCATCCACTAGGATTTTCAGAAACCATTTCCAAGTCTCTTTGTTCTCTACCTCCACAATGGCATATGCTAGAGGGAGCATCTGGTCGTTAGCATCCCTCGCCACTGCAGTTAGCAACTCACCCCCATATTTCCCTTTCAGCAAGCAACCATCTAACCCAATAAAGGGGCGACAAACCACAAAAGCATCTTTGCATGCTTTGAAACATGTGTAAAACCTACTAAATACTCATTCACCTTGCATTTCATCCACTTTCACTTTCACTGTGCTACCAGGATTGCATCTCAGAATTTCACATGCATAGTTATGTATTCTTCGAAATTGTTCTTTGAATGACCATTCCACTTGGTATGAAGCTAAGGACTTTGCTCTACGAGCCATAGCCACTAAAATACTTGTATTCCACTTCCTCAACCCCTTCTCTCGCACATCCTTAATATTGAATTTAGGATTTTCAATTAAAGACTTTTCTACCTTCTTACTAAGCTATTTTGCGCTCATAATGTCAAGTTTGAACTCCCTAGAACAAATATGCCTATCAACCACTTTTCTTAATTGCCATGTCTTGCGTAAAGGAATATATGCAGCATATGCAGACCATTCACATTTTCCTTGTGCCCCCATACATTTCATTCTCACTCTTTGTTTATCATTTTTAACCCACCTTATATTTCTACCAGAATGAACGACATAAGTTATTATGGCTTGTTGCAAATGTTCCTTATCTATGAAATTTGTGCCTACATCCCACTTATAGTCAGCCATGGAATTTGGCATGACAAATGTCCCAAAAGTACCACACCTGCCTTCTTTATCACCTGAACTGTCATCAACACAACCTTCATCATCACTTTCCTTAAGGCTAATAAGCTCATCTGATTGCCATTCATCTCCTGTTGTCTCTCTATCCAAAATTTGATAACTACAATCTTTCTCACTGTCGCTATATTCCTCTTCCTCACTTTCTCTTTTTCAGTATGCTCCACTTGGTCAGACTCTTGCTCATTATGCACCTGACATTGCACCTCCACACTCCCTTTAAACAAATTGTGATCACCATTGTCCAAACTAATCTGGACATCAACAAGTCCTTCAACCTCATCTTGAACTCCTTCCTCACCCCTCACATCAGTTTCCTTAACTTGAGGCAAATGATTCCTCAAGTGAGATTGCACCTCACATTCACTTAAACCATCACCCCCCGTCTGCACTTCAACCTCAACCTCAAGAACCTACTCATTAACCTCTTCCACAACTTGGACATGAACCTCCTCCTGAACCTCCTCATTAACCTCCTCTTGAACCTCCTCCTGAACCTCTTCATTAACCTCCTCTTGAACCTCCTACCGAACCTCCTCATTAAACTTCTCATTAACCTTGTCCACATCATCATTTTCCATAACTTCTGCTTCAGAAATACCATGCACAACAAACATGTGAACTTGGCCATAGTGCTTGGCAACGTGCATCATGTTTATTGCACCTTTGTCATCAACCAACATATACATGAGATTCTCAATTGCATACCATAATTCCTTAACATTAACATAGCCCATTTCCCTTATTTCCCCTGTCACCTCAAAATAACTCCACCTGTATGGGTCACAGGCCCAAACAGTGGTTTCCCCACCTATGTAATTCACAGGACCATATTGTTTAAAAAGTCCACCATGGTGGACCACAACTTCGAAACTTTCATCGCACATCTCACACCACTATTCAAATAAGTGACAAAATTATCTGGTTGATATAAAAAAAATTGTAAAGCAGGATCCACGAAAACATTTAATATGGCATAAAATATTTGAAAGAAACACACAGGGTCCACGAACACAAAAGGACCACAACTTTGAAAGAAACAAAACCGACACCGACAAAGAACGCACACAACCCCAATCCACTGACAAAGATGTTCACTAAAATAGGGAAAAGGAGTGGGACACTCCAACGAAAACGACAATGGCATACAATAGCAGACAATGGCAACACAAATGCACAATCTAACAAACATAACAACTTTCGAAAATCACACCAACCCAATCGCAAACCAGAAAAAACTCAATTGCAAAAACGAAAAATGCGAATGCAAACGAAAACCTAACTTGCCTTTGATGTCTTCGATGAATTGATGATAATCCCGATAGCAATGGCAGACGCGAAATGAAGCTACCTTCCTTTCTTTCTTTCCCCCAAATTCGAGCAAACCTAATCTAAATCCCCAATTTTCTTAGCACACACCTAAATACGTTTTAACCCCTTTTACTTTTAATCTGCATTGCATTTTTTTTTCCTTTCTTTTCCTTTCTTTTTTTAATTTTCATTCTTTGCATTTAATTTAAAACGTAATATGTTTAACCCTCTAATTAATCATCTGATTATAAAGAAAACATTGCCACATAGGATTAGTAATGAAACACGTAGCAAAGAAAAGCCAACTGTACAGTGAAACGTTATCAATTTAAACGGCGTTACCCAATTAGAACCTATTTGAACACCTCCGAAAATTAAGACCTATTTAAAAAAAGTTGATGAAAATTAGAACAAAAAGGTATTTTAACCAAAATATCATTGTCCTATCTCATTCTCATTGACTTTTAAAATTAATGTTTTCTCAATCATTTTGTTTTTGGAAGAAAAGTTGTACATAAAGAATCTATAAATTAACAAATTTGATGGATAAAACATATTGTTTGGTGCTGATAGTCAATATAAGCACTATGGTCTTAAATGATTACCAACTTAATTTTTTTGTACAACAATTAATCGAAAATTGAAATATTTTCTCGAAATGAGACAACAATGCCTTGCATATATTTTTACATAAGGCTTCAATTATTCCATATTAACCATGAGCATTAGATACCTCTTTCTAGGTTAAATACCAATTAATGAAGTTACAGTGTCTTTTTCTCTTGATTCCAAATGAAACAATTCGTGATAATTGTGTAGTTAGGACTTGTAAGAGTCAACATTTTAACAATTCCACCTTTTGTTTTGCAGTCTAAGCATCCCTAACAACGCAGAAAAATTTAGGCATGAAAACTTTTTGTTTGGTTACAAATAATCGACTCATTGGGTTTTTTATGCTTTTTGAAAATTTGTCATCTTTTAGTTAGTCTTTAAAAATGTTTAAACTAAAACTAGTACCTTAAGGTAAGCACCATCTTTCATTTTTTTTATTATTTGTATGATTGGTATTATTAAATAAATTTCATTTTCAATTACCTTCTCTACCTTGAACTCTTACTCTTTTCCTTCCTTCTAAGATTTACTAATATATTGATTTAATCTCAATGCTTCTCCATCTTGAACCTCACTAACTCAATGAAAGTGAGAATATTCAAATAAAAAAAAAAAATCTACCACTCCCTACCTACTTCAACTATTGAAACAAGCAATTTAAGAGTTTTGTTTCAAAATCCAAACAAATCTTCAGGTACAAGAAAGATTTTTTTTTTCTAGAGTTCAAAGAAAATGAAGAATTTCCAGTTCCAAGGGATGAAAAATTAGGATGGTGTGTTTTGTGTGTGGGATAAAACAAATTGAAATGGTGAGAACTCTGAAAAGGTTGAGTTGAATGGAAGAAACTATAAACACAGGCTATAAAAGGTAGGGGGGAGATAGAAACAAAGAAAAATACAATGAAAGAGGATTTAAATGATTTTGAAGGTGTCATATATCTACCATAGAAAAAAACTCATCTCAGAAACACACTTAAATGTTCTTGTCCATATGCACACATATTTACCTGTAATTAAATATTACTGCCATTATTTGCCATAGGAACCAAATGCAAGAAAAACTTTTATCTTGCAGAAATTCTTCCTTCAAGTTGAAGCATGGTACAACATCTAGGTTTTCTAACCACCTCACTTACTGCAAATTCGAAGGGAAAAGAAAAACACTGAATGAGAATTCTTCTCGAGAGATCTAGAGTAATAAAAAATCAATAGATCAATATATTAATGTTCCTCTATTGAACCTTCAAAATATATTAATGTTGGTATATTAAAAAGGTTTTTAATATATTTTAAAGCATCAAAATCAATATCCATTAATTTATTATGAGGGCTCAACATAGGGGCAATACCAAAAACCCAAGAATCCAAATTTGAGAGAATAATTTATGATGGTTTAGACATGCCCTAATAATATAGGTATAGTAGTAGTAGACAACTACAATCAATAAAATAGTATAGAGTAATAAATAAATAAATAAAAAGAATATGGTTGCAATTTGTGAAAGAATTGAACTTAACTTCTAAATGAGCTAATATGTATGATGAGAGGGAATTTTCTAATACTGAAAAGAATGATAAGCCGGTTCAAACTACAAGAAAACCTAGTAAAAATAAACCAAAGAAAGTTAATATTAAATCTTCTAAAACAAGTACTTCTAAAAAGTTTTAGAAGTCTTTCTTGGAAAGTGGGAGGGTTACGTAATGAAAAACCTCTTAATATGCTAAGGAATTTCCATTCATGTACTTACTCAGTTGTTTCTTCATAATAGGTTTTTCTTGTCTATGTATGTGATGTAATTTTATCCTGGGTCTAGCCCCATGTTTTTATGTTCTTTTTCTTTTCTTTAATAACATTTTCATGTTATGGCATTGATGCCTGAGCTTTATTTGGAACTAAAAGACAAGAAAGGAAAGTTATGTAATAAAACTTTTTATAATTTTTATACGATGAAATGTTGAATATGTTGTTTCATAATTATTGATGTAAGAAATGAAAACTGGGTATGTGAATGGACCGGCTTGTATCTACATAAACCCGTATTATAAAATAACTTGTTTGTATACCTTGTATTTTAATAAGTCTTGGTTTTTATAACTGCACCTGCAAAATTTATATTAAAATAATATAGATATACTTCTTAAACACTATAAGCATTTCAAGTATCTCACGTAAATTCCCAAATTTAAATAAAAAAATTAAATTAAAATATAAAGTATATTAATCATTAAATTACAACAAGATATAAAATAACTTCAAAATAAAATAAAATAATATCAAATATCTTCACTAATTATGTTCGGTTTCTTCCATAATATGAACAAAATATAAAATACTTTCAAAATAAAATAAAATAGCATCAAATATCTTCACTAATTATGTTTAATTTCATCTTTAATATACATAGTGAGTAGCTTGCAGCAATAATGCAAGCTGGGTATAAAAAACCAGGCAAAAAATTTAGTAAAAAAATGCATAAAACACTCCAGAGGCACTAAGAAAGACGCCAAAAAACATGAATTTCAGACTCATTTATGTGTAAAGGATCAATTTATCCTATATTTTAACAATTAATTTAGATGAAATAAAATCATATTGACAATTAGTATTAAAAATGCAAGTGTGCCTCTGTGTATCTCATCACCAGGCTGAAAATGGTGAGTGATTTGCATTGTAAAACTAGCATCTTTCCTTAACTTTTTTCGGTGCCCCTAGGGAGGAAGAAGAATAAGCAACAACTCATGGTTTTTATAGACTATTCATATAAGGCTATTTCTTCCTCGATAGAGAACATTTTGAATTGGTTGGAATGTACAATACAGAATAATATTACAGATTTTTGGATTACACAATGCTGAATACATTTCTGGATATTGAAATTTAGGATCTGTTTTTGTATTCTAAATTATAAAATCCAAAAATATATTTCAAGTTGCACAATCCAAAAATGTATTCTAGATTGCACAATTCGAAAATGCATTTTGGACAGTATATCAACCTTCAAGTGTTCAACAAACTAAAAACATTCATTTCAATAAGAAAAGGTTCATTTTCAACCAAGTATAAAGAAGAAATAAAGTTTAAAGATGACTAAATAATTAAAAGTATAATCCTGAGTAAGTTGCAATGGCAACCAACACAAAACCACAGATAGTTTGGAATTCTATAGAAAACTACAACAAATAGAACTTTGAAGAGAATAAGCATAATAGGAGCAGATTATGATCAATAAAAACTA
>Ga0209389_1003017_pt1 | contig 13297 bp, 5 predicted proteins | sample CowpearedBW_FD_187526 | JGI IMG/M metagenome (GOLD analysis project Ga0209389, IMG submission 187526) | Root nodule microbial communities of legume samples collected from California, USA - Cow pea red BW (SPAdes) (version 2) | ecosystem: Host-associated > Plants > Roots > Nodule | place: USA... | reverse complement strand
GTTAACTTTTTTTTTTTCATTAATAGAAACGTAATTAGAAGTAAAGCAGTTTGTGTTTGTGCATGTCTGGTAAAGTAAAAAAAAAGAAGAAAAAAACATGCTAAACGTGAGGTTGAATTGTTTATTATTATAGGTTGAATTTAATGTAATAGATGTGATAAAGACATTTTCCTAACCCCACTATTATGTCCTTCAATAGGAGCTTAGACAACAGAGGAATGTTGAACATTTGAAGCTTTAATATTCTAAACTTCCCTTTCAAATTTTGAAAAATATATCAAACTTCTTTCTAAATCAAGGCCTATACAAATGTAGTTAAAGCTAATCATTATTTTGCAATATATTCAAAGTTAATAATTGAGTTACAATTATTATTGTAAAAATATATGAATAAATTGTTATTAACCTCAACTATAGCACTTAATGATTTATTTAATATATTAATTCTTAATCAAAATAGTAACATCAATGTTTCGAAAAGCCCACTCAAATAGGATTTTGCTGGAGTTAATTATCGAGATTAGCGTAAGAGCAAAGCCAACTTCAAGATCTCATAATATACAAAAAGAAGGGTAAATTAATTAAAATTTCATGTGATAATAGAAAATAGAACGAAATATTCATATCTGTTTTTTGGACTTGTGCATAAAGCATTTCAGAATGAGATGATTCTCTGCGTTTTGTTGAACTTTCCTTGAGGTAATTCATGCAGCAACAAAACGAAGACAAAACCAGTGCGACGTCGTCGTTTCTCTGCTTCGACACTACCAATCCCGAAGTATATGTTCCTGTTGTCGTTCTAGTACGTCGCTGAAAAACGAATCATCATCGTACTGCAAATGTCTTGTCTCCTATCATTGAATTAGGTGAATTTCAATTAAGACCAATCTAACGACAATTATTAAGAAATCTCTTTAAATCCTAAAATTAGTACGTAAGATCATAATTATTTTATTATATTAAATTGTAATAATTAAAAATTATTGAAAAATTGAAAGTGGGTGCAGCAATGTACAACTTAGCCTTATTATTAGAAGAAAGAATATTAGTTTGAATTTTGGATGCATGCATTGGACAGGTGGAAGCTTCAATGCAACTTCCTCCATTTTGCTTGTATTGGCAGAAGAAGAGTGGAAGAGTAGTTACAGTTATGGATGATCCATGTCTCCCAAATGGTTAAATATAAACAGTACTCTATATTTTGGCCATACTATGGTAGTTTTTGTCTCGGATGAAATGATAGTTTATGCAGATACCCCACTAATTAGAAAAAAAAAGTAAAATGTATTGAATTATACGAAACTTTGAACAGAAACTTTTGGTGAAATGGATTGCTCTGTCATATCATATCATTGTGGCAGTCAAGTTTTATAACCTTACGGCACCCTACGTACATACGCCAGTATATTATCCACTCAATAACACCTTTGAATTAAACATTCTCAAGATGATGACGAATATTTGGATCACTATGCATTGGGCATGTTTCTCGTGGTTTTGGCCGAAACAAACCAAAACATTCTGCCAAAAGGGTACCCCTTGGAAAAAAAAGAAGAATGAAATCCAAGAAATCAAATTTAATAGTAGAGTAATTTAGCTAAGTTTTTTTTTTTTTTTTCTCATTCTTACACTGACTGGTTTCTTAAAATATTTTTTATTGGTATATTTATTTTAATAATTTAGGTCATCCTATAAAAAGGTAAAAGTATATGCTCATTTTTCTCTCCCTTTTTTCGTTTCCTTTTTCAGGAAATGATCGCACTATGCACCTTTATTGCATTCACACCATAGCTCCCAGTGGCTATCATCTTACCACCCGTGGCTATCGCATCTAGCTACGGACCAAGAAATACTTTTTGAGATGACTAGCTTGAAATATCTTTGTATAAAAGGCAGCAATTAAATTATGATATTCATGAATATATAAAATGGTAACATGGCTACAATGAAGTTTGCATCTATTTATATATTATGAAATCATCTTATTTTTAGATAATGTGAGATTTTCAACATACATCTCTTACATCGAGGCATATATATTTTGAGTGTGAGATTAGATATTAATGAGTAGTCTGACAACGAGTGGAACAATATATCTAACAAATAATAAATATTCTAATAGTGGATGACACTATAGGCGAGACAAATGACAAATTTCGCTAAGATATAACAAATTAATTGATAGCGGGTGGCACTATAGAGTGAACAAATGACAAATTCCGCTAGGATAGACTCTAACTGATGACTCAAATACCATGTTAAAAAGTGGATCTTAAGTCTAACTCAACACACACAACCGGCTTGTAAGGTGAAGTTTGCGTCCATTATATATTATAAAATCACCTTATTCTTAACCAATATGGAACTTCCATCAAATATAATTTTCAATACACACAATAAATAGTTATATCTAGTGGTAGAAATACTTATCAATAAACGCGAACAATAAAAAAAAGGTAAAAACAATAACAGTAATAATTTTCTAAAAATAATACATCTCTTCTCTTGTCTTTAAAAACAAAAATAAACATGTCAAATACTAAACCACAAGAGAATAAGTGATTTACATTTCAATGTAACAACAAGGATTCACAGTAGCTTTTATAATACACAATATCTAAATTTTAAAACATGAAGGTGGTCGTGGCTTTGACCCACCTCACTACCTCTTTATGAGTAACTATCTTATCGTAGATAGGAGTGGGAAAAAAATCTAATTTTCTTGATCAAATCCACTTTTGTTTTAATCCTATTCATTTAAAATTCATTTCATTAAAAATTTAATCTATTTAAAATCCCTTTTACCAAATTTGGATTTCAATTTGATATACATTTTATAATTTTTTTGGATTGGATATCCATTCTTTGAATCAAATATGAAAAATCCAAAATATCCAATTTAAATTTTTAGTTGGGTCGGACTGAAGGTCGAGATGAAATGACCCAAACTTAAGATCGAGACAAGTTGTTACATGTCGAAGGTCGAGACAAGTTGACTTGGACACAAGGTCAAACTAGGTTGGTCGTGGACGAAGGTCGAGTCGGAGGACCCGGGTTCAAGGACGACATGGGCCAGCCCTAGCTCAAGGTCGAGACGGGCCAACCCTGGGTCAAGGTCGAGACAGGTCAACCTTGGCTTAAGGTCGAGATGTGTAAGATTTGAAATTATGATTTAAGCCAAGAAGGGTGGGTTGAATTTGCTATTTAAAACTTTTTCGAGAGCTTAAAACTCTTTTCAATTGAATCAAATAGACTGGAAATTTAGGATACAAAAGACAATACACTTTCAATTGGTCAAAAAATAAAACAACTGACTAATTTGTTTTTGAGCTATGATATAATCGATTAAAAAGACAAATCAGTCGACTAAAATACTAGAAATTTATGTAGAATGCAAAATTCACAGATTTAATTCAAACAACAATCTTTTACATACAAGACTTGTTCCAATCAATATTTCTAACTATTATACAACCTATGATTACACAAGAACACATTAAAACACAACAAAGAGTTGATTACTTGATTTTCTTGAGATTTTAAAGTGATTCAAAGTGAGTTAGAAGAGGGAAAGAGAATTGCACAGTTATTTTTATACTGGTTCACTCAATCATAGAGCTACATCCAGTTTACTAGAACAACCTGAGTCTGGTTTCCACTATATTCAAAAGTTTTATAAATAAAACATCAATATTATACTTTTGAACAAAGAACCACACAAGATCTTTGACTCACAAAAATCTAGACAACTACCTTGTAAGAATCCCACTTATAGACCTGAAATCACATCAAGCAAATAACGAGAGGCACAAGAACATACAAACTTGATGGTGGCTCTCCCTAGCCAACCATACATGTGTTCTTCAAGCTACTCACAAGCCAAAATGTCTCCAAAATCAACCAAGATCTTCAAACTTCACGTTGCAGATGTGTATTGCAGAGAGAGAATTTTCTAGAAAAGAATGACAAGATTTCATGCTCAAAAACTCAGAAACTTAGTTTTGCTCTCGAAAACACAACATATATAGTCTGATTTAAGTGAAATTAGTCAATTAAATTTTTCATACAGTCAATTGATTTCACTGGACTTAAGTGAAATTAGTCAATTGAAAAATAATTCAACCGACTGAATACATTCATACCAAAAACTATATATTGCAAGATTTTTAACCTGTTAAAACCCATTTTAATAAATTAAAAGAAACACACAAAGACTAACAAGATATCTAACCTATGTCATATAGCCTACCAACATGATATAACACCAAAACATTACATTTAACATTATTTCCAAATTTAATACACTAAAAACTTAATCTTCAAGTGGATCGTCATCAATCTTCATCAAACACATGTGATCTTCATGCACTTCAAGCTTGTTTGTGCTAACAAGATGGGTCGACCCTGGCTCAAGGTCGACTGAAATTTGACCCCAACTAAAATTCAAGCCGAGTTTACCTCAATCGAAATTCGACCAAGTAAGCTCCAACCAGAATTTGGTCAAGTCAACCAGGCAAAATTCGGATGTATTCTGCTGAGACTACCACAATTGAAATTTGGCAGAATTTGGTCACATCGGCCCTGACCAAAATATGGTTGAAATCGAGCGAGTAAGCCCTGCTCGAAAATTTTTCGAATTCGATTGAGGTTGCTGGACTAAAATTCGGCCAAAATCAAACGAATCAGCCTTGTTGAAATTTGATCGCATTCAGCCACGACCGAAATTATGCTAAATTTGGTCGAGTCAGGATCGACGAAAATTCAAACGTATATGATCTAGTAGGCCTTGGCCGAAATTTGACCGAGTTAGTCCCGACTGAAATTGGACTGAATTTGATTGTGTCACCTTGGACGAAATTTCGTGTCACCTTTGCCGAAATTTATTCGTATTCGGTCAAGTAGACCCCGGCCGAGTCTGTTCCAACCAAACTTTGACCGAATTTGGTCAAGTTGATATTCAATTTTCTAAGTGAGGTTAAACTTGATGGTACAAGTTGATTTTATAAAAGTGAGATATACTTAAACTCACTTCCTAATATGATATCATGGTCATAATGGGGTTTGTTGCACCTGTCATGTTATCTGTTATTGGATTGTTATTAGACCACTCACTGATATCTAATATTATGCATGAGATATCTATGTCTTAGTGTAAGAGAGGAGTATTTATAAATCTCATATTGACTAAAAATAAGAAAATATGAGTGGTATAAATCCTCAACTTATAAATTATTTTATAAACATGAATTTAACTTACTTCCTAGTATATTGTTTTTGGGAAGTAATTGTGATATAATTTCATAAATTAATTAATTATTTACTCTAAGAAAAACTAAAAAAATGTTCAAATTATAATTGTAGAGTTTTTCTTGTTTTTAAATGGAATGGTACTTTTTTACTTTGTCGTCCAAACAGAACATAGTGTGTGGGGGTGTTTGATTTTGGGAGCAATAAAGAGCAAAAAGTTGTGATATGATTAAGAGATCTCCACTAAAGAGAATATGGAACTTTGGTTAGATTTGGTGAATCCGAAGGTTTTTAAGCTACACTTTTACTTTCTGTACTCTACTTTTAATCAATCACTCGACAAACCTTACAGAGAACATATTTAGATGAATTTCTCCTTAGATATTTTTTTAAACTTGAACTGTTCTTTTATTTTGTATAAATTAAATAGTACAAAAATTAAATATTTTTCTAAAAATGTTTATTTTTGAATTACACATGTCAGAAGTCTCACATCGACTCAAAATAAACTCAATTCACAATATATAAGTGAGTAAATCTTCACTTTATAAGTCGATTTTGTAGAGTTGAGTTAGATTTAAAACTAACTTCTAATATATCAGAGCAGGTCAGATGATCATCCACTCATTTCTAATCTCACACACAAATTCATAGAATTGAGTTATGCTTAAAACTCATTTATAACCACGCATGCAAGGTAATTTAATTCATTAAAAAGAATCCATTCTATTCGTTGATGAATTTTCTTCTAAAAATATTTGTAAAATAACTTATCCAATCCTACTTAAAAATCGTATCTGTTTTGTCAGCACTCACAAGTACCAGACTATCTGTTCGTGTGTAGCTTCTTTCAGAAAAGACAGTAATAACCTAATATTTGCATAAAAAAGGTATTAATCATAGAACATCCTTTGTTGGGTTTCATATTCAAAGTTAAAATGCACATGTGTGTTAACTTCTGATGCAAAATCACTATTTTTTAATGTCCTAAGCCAATCCCTACTTAGCAGATCATACAAAACTTTATAGTGATTTGTTTGTGATGGCCCCAATTAGAGGAGTACAACGTTTTACTGTTAAGAATATTCTTGGTGATGATGAGTCAATATTTTAATACGAAGGTTTAAGAACAACCTTGCGTATATGTTCCCCAGTTATTAAAGTTGAGCAAATTCTTTTTAGACTCTACTATGGAAAAATAGGGTGGTAGTGCCTGTCCATTGAGTTTGATTTCTTACTGGCTTTTGTCTTTTTAATATCGTATATGTATTATTACTTTAATACGAGAATCTTAATAAGATACCGGATATAGCAGGTAGTTTAGGTAATCTACAGAATAATTAAAGAATACAATAATGGATAACTATAGAGTAATTAAAGAATAAAAAGTTTTATTTATTTTATTATATTACTTGGTTGGGTATATTATATAACGAACATAAGACATTATAATGATCATAAGTAAAATAAAAGTATTATTAAATGATGATTTGTTTTGTTGGTGTAATTAACATAATTTAAATGTCGATCTTAATTAAAAATCTTTGATACGATTTAAGGAATTTAACGAAACAAATAAAATTTTATCAATTTTTTCAAAAATTGAAATATAATTGAAATTTAAAAAGATTAGAGGACCAACTTGAAATTTTTAGATAAAAAAAAACCAAAAAAAGTAACTAAACCTAAAACATAATATACAAAAAGACTCATGAGATAAAAGAAGAATATTAACTATTAAACTAATATTATAGGGTCAAGTTAAACCAAAAAAAAAGTTACCTATTTTTATTTAAGAATAAAAATAATAATATTAAAATTGATAACAAAAGTAATGAGCTTGTATTTAATTTTTTTCCTTTATAAATGAAAAAATATATGAAAATGAAAGACAAATATAATATAGGAGAAAGAATATTAAAATATTTTAATATTTTAATATTTTTTTTGTTTTTTTATTTTTTATTATATTTAATTTCATGTTCTATTATTTATTAATATTTATTGTATAAAATCTACCTAATTTAATTTTCGTCCAATATTACATGAAATTTAAAAGTTTTTAAAAAATTTAGAAACCATGCCCACCTAACTCCTTTAATGATCCACCCTTGATTTTAAGACTTAAAGTTGGAATATTAACATATTTATGTTAGGAATCTAAGAGTGAGTCTAAGTCTCACATCAGCTATAAATTTTTGAGAAAGTAGAACACTATATAAGAATAAAGACCCATAAATTTATTCTCTTAAGGTTTTGGGTTGAGAGTGGTGTCAATTCCTTATATGGTTGGACTCATGTCTCATTAATGTAATCTCCCCAGTAAAACTCCCTCTATAGACCTAACAATTTATGTATTGAAGATTTCTTTTAAAATACACACAATTATGCAAAGAGAAAATCTAGGTTTTGAAAACAAATTTCTATTCTTGAAAGAAATTAAAACCCTTATTTGTCATATACCTTGAATCATTTGATATTCACGGTCAAACCTTTGTCTTCGCACTCAATCTAATAATTAAATAAAGGAATAAAGGGTTAAATATGTTTTTGTTCCGTCAACTTTCAGTGAATTTTGAAATTAGTCAATTTTGAAACTTTGGACCAATTTAATCCTTAATCTTTCAAAATATGTGAATTTAATCCAAAGTTTCAAAATGGACTAATTCCAAAGTTGACTGAGTTAAGTAATCAAAAATATATTTAACCCTTAAATAAATAATATTTATAAACTAGATCAATTTTTTAAAGTGTGATGTAAATAAAAAATAAATATTTAAATATAATTTTGATAGTAGTTTATTTTGGGTTGTCCAAATTTTAACACCTATTATTTTCATCCCACAATTTAAAAATAGTTTCACTTTTGATATTACATTTCTCAACATTTTAGTGCGACTGATAAGAATGAATAGTACAATATTTCGAAATTAGTGAGATGAAAGTAATCACTTTTAAATTAAGAAAAACAAAAGAAAGCTAAACCAAACTTAAAAAGCAAAAACATTTAAGCAAAACTATTATCATTTTGTCATAGACTCATCGATATTATATATTCAAAAGATAAGTAAATGTCCATGAACTTCTATCGTGATTTGTAATGGAAGTACAATATTATATAGAATAAATATTAAATAAAGTTCTTCTGCATCATCCTCAAGGAATTTAACTTGTACTCTTGAACATAAAAAAACAAAGAGAAAAAGAATCGACAGGTATGATAACTGGTTCCTTTTCAAGGATTCCGAAACTCAACTATTATAAATTTGTAGAAAACTTTATTCCTTCAATGCCAATTTTTTTTCATCAAATAATCACTTTATACATTAATTATAATTCACGTAGTGTCTGGTACTCTTTGTTGGCACATTGGGATGGTGAGAATCTGGTTAATAAATATAATAAATAGGAGGGATAGAGATCATAATCTACGGACAAGTACTTGAGACAAAATCGTATCACAACTCATTTTTATTAGAAAACGATAATGAATCACACATGTTCCTCTTTATAAGTTAAGTGACCAAATCATGTGTAATATCTTCTCAACAAATGAACCAATTTTAATACTCTAATATATCCAACTTGAAATGAAAAACAGAAAAATGTTTTAAATACTATAATATTAAAAGGAAAATAGACGAAAGAGGTGAAAGAGTGAGAAAAAGTGAGACTTAATTTTCGATATTTTGATCGTGATACTAAAAGGAGTAGTGTACGTAAAGAACCAAACACTCCTTTCATGGTATCAAATCCAAAATCTATACTAAAAGTAAAATTCAAAGCTTTTACAAGTTTGATTTATAAAATTCAATTATAAGATGAAATATATATATATATATATATATATATATATATATATATATATATATTATATACTTAATTTTTAGTTTAAGTTGGTTTTGTGAAAATAAATCTAATTTAAACTAAAATTCTAATATGATATTAGAATTATTTTTAATAAAATTTGTTGAAGTTATCGTGTTACCCCATGATCGATCACTATCATATCAGTCTTGTAAATATGAAGTTGATAATCTTACAAATAAAAGTCTTAGGCATGAGATATAAATGTTCAACATAAAAAGTCTTATAAATCAACTACAAATAATTACAATTTATAATTAATCTTAAACTCATCTCTAATAAATTATTCCTTATTTTGTTTTGTCGTTTTCTTGTTTTATTTAACGGTTTAAGAAAATCATTCTAGAAGTGCTAATGTTTAGAATTCTATTTCTCAAAATGTTAAAATTCAATCACTATCATATCAGTCTTAGATTCTATTACTGTTGACAGTCACTGTTGTTATTATCACAAACTACTGATTTTATTATTATCGTTATGGATGCACTTATATTAGAAATAAAAGTTATATTTGGATAATTAATATTAACATATATTATGATAAATTTAATATTATCTTATGGTCTCTGTTATCCTTTTAACGGTACATACAGAAAAAGCAACTTTGTGCATGTAGAATAGTAACAAGCAACAGAGTGTTGCACTCTGTATTATTCTCATTAGCCTTATTAAAAACCACAACTTTCCTAAACTCAAACTAATCCAAAACTAACCTGTAAATCACCCTGCCCAATCTGCTCATACCAACAAAAGCCAATAATGTGTAACGAATTTCAAATTTTAATAATGGTAAGATTTTAAGATAAAGATAACATTTTAATCTCTTTTTTTTATATAATGATGATCATGATTATTTATGTTGAATATTTCAAACATTTTTCTGTGAAAGAACCACAACATATTCAACCAACTTCAATCATTGCAGAACAAATTACAAAATAAGAAAGAAACAGGAAATGAGCACCTAATTTGCGTTAAAATTTAAAGCATCTCCTTCTACGTTGTCCCTTGAGTGTTACGTAAACATCACTTTGTTAACACAATTAACTCCTACAACTCTAGCCTAAAACCAACCATCTAGGTATGCGTGGATAAAGTGTTTTCTGCTTATATAAATATAAAAGATGTTATGCCCACGATTGAGAATATAAAAGGTACTTACATTTCCAATGAGTAGACTATTTACTTGGCAACTCAAGTTCGTCCTCTGACCGCCATTGTTAGAAATAACGATCACGTTTTAAGTTCATTTTAAAATAATGTGAAGTTTCATTACAGTTTAATCCTTAAAAGACAATTTCGAAAGATGAAAAAAGATAAAAAAATAAGAATATTTAAACTATGTTTAGTCAAACGATGCGAAATTTATTAGGTATACCGGAATATTATTCGATCTCGAATATTTTTTCTATCTATTTCTCTGTTGAGCAAAAGAATGTCTGTTCTATTGGTAATTGAATTGTAAGTAGGTTCATTAAACAACACATGTCGGTTTTTATTTGATAATATGAACACATATTTGATTGAATAATAATAAAAAAATGATATGTTGATGAAAACCTGGTTTCCGATTAATGAGTTGAGAGCAGGTAAGTCCAAACAAAAAATGAGTAGGTGGGAGTGCGTTGTGAAAAATGGTGGAAAAAGTGTGAAAATAAGAAAAAGTAGAATAAAATAAGAATGAAAAGCATGAAACAGAAAAGGGAAAGATGATTAGAGTCAAAGATGGCAGACTAGGTGAAGAAAAGAGGAAGGCAGCAGATATGTTGTACCTACCATCGTAAGAAAGACAGTGACGATGTAAGAAAGAGAGAAAAGGGAATAAAGATGATGTGGAAGTTTGAGATAGAAAGGAATATGAAACATTATGAGAAGACAAGGGAATAAAGCATACACACCACTTGAGTACGGAATCTTCGCATTCAAATGTGAGTATTCATAAATTATATTTAAATTAACTTTTTTTTATTTCTATTATCATCTAACACTAAAAGTTATTTGTGTTGTAACATCTACTTTAGAATTACTTTATAACTAAGGTTTAAATACACATTTGGTTCCTATTTTTGTCAAAATTATTCAATTTGGTCCCTATTTTGGTTGTTTGTTCAATTTAGTCCTCGTTTTGGTAAAATCGTATTCAATTGAGTCCTTTTGGCAGACAGAGTTAAAATTTTTAATAGCACAGTGACACGGTGTAACTGTTTGGACTACGTGTCAGTTTTTTGAATGCGTGATAGCACACATTGGCACAGTGTAACGTTAAAAAAAATTGGGTAAAAAAGTAAAATAAATTAAAAAGTTAAAAGAATTAAAAATTTACAAATGGTTAAGTGAAAAACAAGCAAAACGTCGAGCACCCAATTCTTAGGCAATCAAATGTGGTTTTAGAAGTGATAACGAGAGGAGAACAATGAATTGAGTGGTGAAGGAAATGAGAGCGAGATCGCCTAGGGTTTCTCAGGAAGGGGAAGAAAATTAGGGTTCGCATCAGTTAGGGTTCGCATCGGGTTTGCATTCAATTTTGGAGAGTGATTGTGGTTGAAGGTTGGACATTGTCGTTGGAGATTGCGATTGGAGGTTCGCATTCAAGCAACCAAGTGCAGGTTAGTATTCTTGACTCCTCTTTGAGTTGTATTTTTCGTTTATGGTGGGTTTGCGGTGGGTTTTATATCTTTGTGTTTGCGTGTGGATTTTACAGCTTTATGGTTGATTTCTGTATTGCCTCATCATTTGTGGTTGATTTGCGGTGGATTTTACAGCTTTATGGTTTATTTTGTATTGTATTGTTGCTTTCGAAAGTGGGTAGGGTAATATTATATCAGTTCAGTGGTCCCCTTGTGTTCCCCGTTGTTTATTCATTTTTCAGCTGTGGTCCCCTGTTTAATTGATAGCATATAATTATATTTTGTATTTATATGTGTGACGAGAGGTTCAAGGTTGTGGTCCACCATGGTGGACATTTTATTCAGAATGGTGGGCTATTATATGTGGGTGGATTTATTGATGATTGGTCATGTGACCCAGACACATGGGGGTATTTTGAGGTGTTAGACACACTTAAGTCTATGGGTTACTTAGAAATTAAAGAATTATGGTATGCTGTAGATAGACGGTTGCAGTTGTTGTATGATGATAATGGGTCAATTAATATGGTAAATGTTGCTAAGCGTACAGTCCACTTGTTTGTGGTTCATATTGTGTCAGAAGCAGTAATTGTAGATGATGATGTAGATAATAATTTGGAATATGCCATTGTTGAAGTTAATGCTGAGTTGGGACATGGTGGAGGTTTTAGTGAGGATGTAGTAGGAGATGGAGCTGAAGCTGATTTGGGAGGTGTAGCAGGAGAGGATGTAGTAGGAGATGGAGCTGAAGTTGATTTGGGAGGTGCAGCAGGAGAGGATGAAGGTGGAGATGGAGGTGAGGCTGACTTGGGTGGTGCAGCAAGAGAGGATGAAGGTGGAAATGGAGATGAGGCTGACTTGGGTGATGCAGCAGGAGAGGATGAAGTTGGAAATGGACGTGAGGCTGACTTGGGTGGTGCAGCAGGAGAAGCTGAAGCTGGAAATGGAGGTGAGGCTGAGGTGGGTGGTGCAGCAGGAGAGGATGAAGGTGGAAATGGAGGAGAGACTGACTTGGGTGGTGCAACAGGTTTGAATGAGGTGGATATTGAGGCAGAGGTTCACAGTTGGGATGAATCTGATACTGAAGATGAGGAATTTGTTGATATTCCTGTGAATATAATGGGGGACAGCAATACTTCTAATAATGATGTGGGTTCTGTTGCAGTTGAAGTGGGCATAAGTGAAGAAGAGAATGAAAGTGACAGTGAACACAGGGGAAAGGTGCGAAAAGACATAGATAGAGGTCTTTCTGATGATCAGTGGGTATCAGATGAATTATTGAGTGGTGCAGAATCTGATTGTGAATTAGAGGATAACAATGGAGATGTTTTTGGGATGTTTGTGATGCCAAAATCCATGGCAGACCACAAGTGGGAAGTGGGAACATATTTCCTTGACAAGGAACAGTTCAGAGATGCTGTTAGGATGTATGCAATTCATAGTGGAAGAAATATAAGATTTGTTAAGAATGATAAGCGTAGAATTAGGGTGAGATGTGTGGGGGCCCAAGGAAACTGCCCCTGGTTAGCTTATTGTGCTTTGCTGACTTCCCATCA
>Ga0209389_1003016_pt1 | contig 13297 bp, 9 predicted proteins | sample CowpearedBW_FD_187526 | JGI IMG/M metagenome (GOLD analysis project Ga0209389, IMG submission 187526) | Root nodule microbial communities of legume samples collected from California, USA - Cow pea red BW (SPAdes) (version 2) | ecosystem: Host-associated > Plants > Roots > Nodule | place: USA... | reverse complement strand
ATACATATATATATATATATATATATATATATATATATATATATATATCCGTCGAAAAATACCCGTCGGTAATTTAATGTTTTCTTGTAGTGGTTGCTTAGTTTTGAGGGCAGTGACAATGAGACAAAGCATGATGGGATTAGTAGCTATGGTTTTTTTGGGACATTTAAGAAACCCAAATCTATGGTTGATTACTAGGGCTGGGCAAAATATACCAAACTGCACTACACTATTAATAACTACACTGAACTAAAAAATAGTTTGCTTGGACTGCACTGAACTGGGAAATAGTTCAGACGAACTGAACTGCACTGCACTCTAATATGAACTAAGCCGAACTGTTATAAACTGAATTATTTTATGAACTGCACTATGTTTGAACTGAACTGCACTAATTTTTAACTGGACCACACTACTTTTGAACTTAACTACATTGTTTTTGAACTGTTTTTGAATTGAATTGCACTAATTTTGAACCGAATTGCATTGTTTTTGAGCCAAATTACACTAATTTTGAATCAACTACGATATTTTTAAACCGAATTGTACTATTTTTGAATCGAATTGTCCTGATTTTGAATTGAATTGCACTATTTTATAATTTAAAAGTACTTAGAAAATAATACTTTGAAATATACATGATATTTCAATACACTAAAATCAAAATATTAATACATCTTCATTCATCTAAATTAGTTATACTTGAAGGTCTCACTTCGTCTTGAGAGGTTATATCTAAAACAAAATATTTCATCATTTTTGAAAACTTAAAATAAATTTAAAAATATCAACCAAAAAGTATATAAAGTTTTCATATAAACTTTAATTTTTTTAGTATTTTCTTTTCATTAAAAAATTATTTAATTATAATATTTTATATAATCGGTACTAATATAAAAAAGACAACAACATATCACCATTGTATATTTTTTATAATTAAAAATGTTTGATTTTAAATTGAAAATGATGGGTATATTGTGGAAGATCACAAATCTTGAATTCTTATATCAATGATACTTCCATTTTATCATATGATAGACCCATTATCGATAAAACATCGGTTCAATCTACTTAAAGATTAATATCACTTTTAAATCAAAACTTTAATAGGTTTATTGGTTTTCTTTTTACATATTGTTCAAGTATCTCGTTTATATTTATTATAGAACTTAAATTTATATTTGAATTTAAAGAACATTCATCATGTTAATCTTGTGTTTCTTATTCATCATTTTAACTATGATAATGGTATATCCTAACGGTGATTTATACTAGTTTTATTAAATATTGATTTTAATTTCATAATTTGAATTAATCTACTTTTAGATACTGATTTTAAATTTGGCATTCTCTTGTTGAGAATTATAGAAAAATATAGTTTAACCACACACTTTCTGAATTTCCAAAATATTATATAATAAAATAAAATAGAAAACTTGTCACACAATAAATTATATTTTTACGCTATCATCTTATTAAATAAATTGCACATCTAAATAATTAAATCTCAAATGGTGTTTGATGCAGACTCTAGTAATGAACGCACCAAGCCTAAAGCAAACAATTAATACATATGCCTTGCACAAGGTCATGACATCATAAATTGAGAGAAAGCAAAGCGAAAGATCAAAGATGGATTTCAATTCAATTTTTAATTAACTGATAAAAGTACAGTTTCATAAAACTGAATTATTTTACAGTTTAGATCAATTATTAGTATAATTAGTTGAATTATTTTTATTTTTTAATAGTTCAATTAATTGTAGTTTAGTCCAGTTAAACTAACTTTGCCCAACCCTACCGATTACAAGTGGGAATTGCGAACAACTTTCGTGGATAAGGCACAGTTTGTAGATGGTGTAAGAACGTATGATGTTCACGCTAGGAGGAACTTGAAATTGGAGAAAAATGACAAGGCAAGTGTGATTGGTCTCTTTATTGTGGATTTCTGGTTTCATGTCAAACATGGCTATTGAAAAAAGTGCAAGACCATCATAGGTGCAGTAGAGAATTTAGTATCAATTTGATGAATTCGAAATGGTTGAGTCAAACCCTAGACAACACATTAATAGAAAATCCCAATTTGAAACAGGTGGATATACGTAATAAAGCTGCAAGGAAATGGAATACAAAGGTCACAGTTTCTATGGCTCATAGTGCAAAGCAACTAGTACCAAAGTTGGTTGAAGGATCTTTTAAAGATCAGTATAGAAGAATTTATGATTATGCTCAGGAGTTGATTAGATGAAACCTCGGGTCCATAGTGAAAGTTAAAGTAGAAGTTGTTAATGATGAGAAGATTTCCATTCACATTTACACTTGTCTAAAGGCATGGAAGGACAGTTTTGTAAGCTGTCAACCTATTATAGAGCTTGATGGATGTTTTTTGAAAGGCCAATATGGGGGTGAGCTATTAACTGTAGTAGGTCATGATGCAAATAACCAGATGCTTCCTATAGCCTATGCAATAGTTGAAGTTGAGAATAAAGACACATGGAGCTGGTTCTTGGATTTATTGGTAGGAGACCTAGGAGGTGCTGATATATGTAGGTTTTGCACATTTATGTCTGGCCAACAAAAGGTAATTTTTGTTCATTCTTTTATGTGAATTCTACTTATAATTCTTTAATATTAAGACTAACACACTTGTACATACATAGGGATTGCTTCCTGCCATACAAGAGCTATTGCCTGGCGCTGAGCAAAGATTTTGTATGTGCCATCTATACAATAATTTCAGAAAGAAGTTTGGAAGCAAGCAACTGAAAACCTTGATGTCGAAGGCTATAACCAGCACATACCTTAGAGCATGGGAAAGAGAAATGCATAATATTAAAGAAGTGAACGAGGAGGCCTTTAAATACCTAATAGCAATTCCACCATGGTTAGTCATCAATATACACGGTTACATAAAATCACATATTCTGTTAACAACTAAGAAGTTTGTGTCTCCAGATATTGGTCCAGGTCTAGGTTTACCATGCAAGCCAAGTGTGACACGTTGGTCAACAACATGAGTGAAGCCTTCAATAGTGTTATTGTTGATGCAAGGACTAAGCCAATCATCACAATGCTGGAAGAGATCCGACTATATATTATGAGGAGGTGGTCCAAAAACAGATCCAAGGTGAAGAAGTACGAGGGTAAAATCTGCCACAAGATACGAACCAGATTATCAAAAGAATCAGAAAAAACTAAGTATTGGATTCCAAGGTACATTCATGTGGTCATATTATTAGTTTTTTCATTTTGGTCCTAGTTTAGGTTATTAACTTGTCAATTTGGTCCTATTTCTGGTGCAGTTGGTCAGGTGAAAAATTGTTTGAAGTTAGGCATGTGTCACTAGTTGGAGACAAGTACATTGTTAACATAGAAAGCCATGAATGCAGCTGTAGGAAATGGCTTATTAGTGGGATCCCATGCTGCCATGCAATTCCTGCCATGAACTTCCTCAGCTTAAAGGCAGAAGATTACATTCCCCATTGGTTCAGACGTACAACATATGAAGAGATATACAACTTTATAGTTCTGCTTGTCAATGGTCACCTTTTATGGAAACAATTATCTTCCTTGATGTCCTACCAACACGTAAAAGAAGGTTGCCAGGGAGATCAAAGAAGAAGAGAAGGTTGGAAGCTTTGGAACTAAAGAAAGAAAACACCCAAATAAGGCCAGGTGGCCATAAAAAGAAATTTTCAGTTTGTCGTGCACTTGGGCACAAGAGAAATAATTGTCCAACACTTCCTAAGCAAGGTCGTGAAGAACGCCCCACTGAAGCTGCAACACTACAACCAACTCAACCAACACCAAGTCAACCACCTACATCAGCAGCACCCACTCCACCAACAACACCAATTGCACCACCACAACCCAGTCAACCATCATCAACAACACCCACTCCACCAGTAATAACAACTGCGCCAGTACCAATAACTGCACCACCACCAATAGCTGCAGTACCACAACCCAATCAATCATCTTATGGCATCAGAAAGATGAGGCCGAAAATGCAAAGACGAAGGCCACCACGTCCATGATGGGAGGTCAGACTTTTGAATGTATTTTGGGGGGGAAATATTTTGTTTTGTAGTTATTTATTTTGGGGGAAACTGTAACATCCCGACCGGATATTAAGGATTTAAAATAATAAAATAATGAATTAATAAATAAACCTCATTTATTAAAATGTCATTTCCCAACAAATGTACTTAATCTTGGACTCAGGATTTATGATGCTCGCACGAACTTACCCGCTCGTGGTCCTGCCTCTATGAACCTCCCTGCTCGTAGTCCTGCCCTACGAACCTCCCCGTTCGTAGTCCTACTCTACGGTCCTGCCCGCCAGTAGTCCAACACAAATGATCCACCAGCTATGTACCTCCCCGCATGCAGCATCTCTCTCAAGTGTGGGCACGAAACATACGAACCTACCTTGCTCGTATCCCCACACGAAACCTGTGCAGACCGCCTGGCGGAACAACCTCGTCACCAGGCGCCATGCTCTATCTAGATGTACTATTTTAAGGTCTATCGCCTGGCAGAGCACACCTTGCCGCCAGGCACCACGCGGTGCAGGGACACCCTTGCTGGTCCTATCGCAGACACTCGTAAGTCGCAAGGTGCTATACCCGTAATGTTGTTCTACTGGTTTTGGCATCCAAGTTAGGTTGCTCCTTAATCCAGAATACTACCAAATGCATTACTGCACCATCACATATCAGGACATGATGCTAACTACCTAGCTATACCACAATCGATTCAATTACCTATAACTCATTCATAGGTCCTTGTATTCTAGATATTTGATTCACCATAGCATGAGATACATGCATCACAAAACAGTAATCATTCCAAATGGGTGAGTGCCAACACTTAAGTACCTACAATTCCATACAATCAAACACCACACACAACCATAATTCTTACACCAAAACTCCTAAGAAAATTTATCATCATAAAACCAAAAATACTGCAGTAATGGATGCCATATTTTTTGGACTACAAACCTCAAATCAACGATCCCACCAATCAACACCAAGAATGACATGTTTTGGACCAACTGTCAAAATTTGAGCTTAATCCAACGGTTAACGAGTCGGGAAAGTAAATTTTACTACAACTGCGCAGATCAGAAAAAGATGTAGTCGCGCAACGACCAAGTCACTCGCGCAACGACCATCGACGCTCCAAAATCCAAAAAACAACTTGAAACATCACATTTTTATGAATCTTTAAACCCCTAAATTGGAAATACACAAAATAGAATTGTACCTCATCAATTCATAGTTAACTATTCACAAAATTTCAAACCATACCTTTCAATTTTCCATTCTAGGTGCATTTAACATCACTGCATCAAAATTCAATCAACTAACTAAACAACTACAAGGATAAAGCTGCATATACAACTTACACTCAATTAAACCATACTGTTATGAGAATCCATTTCATTTACCCTTAAGCACCGAAACCTTTTATCCTAATTTTCTTTCTTTGCTTCACACCTCAAATGTTCATAGTAACAACTCTAACTTACAAAGCCTTTTAATACCAACAAATCCATAAAATAATCATAGAATCTCAATCCACCAACCATAATTTCTAAGAACATAGTCGTACCACCAACCACCATTTCCAAAACTCTTTAAACCTCATATACTACATTGAACTTGCGATTATCTATAAAAATAAAAGATGCACTTACTACTACTAAACCAAAACTTCAACTTTAATCCAAAAATAAAAACCATAATACCCCTCCAAGTCTACACCAAGAATTTAATAATCTTAAAATCTTAAGACATATTAAATCAAAGAAACAAAAAAATGTTAAAATTCGTGTAATTACGTAGAACAGAACTAACAACTTTACACAGCTAAGAACATGTAATTATACCAAAAGGAATATAATTCATTCATGAATAAAATTACAAGCACATAAATCATAGTTATTCAACCTAGCCAGTGGGAGTTACAAACCCTCAAAACCACTATTTTTATTACAACCAGAAACCTATCACAACTAATGACAATTGAACCCGTTTCTTCCACACCCGCAATGAATTTTCCATATAAGCGACCTTCTTCTTTTGCCTAACGATAATGGCATCTCACTCATTAACACCCTCTTCGTAGCATCATTTGAAAAATTTACACCCCAACACATCTTCACCTTGTCTTTGCAAAACCAAAAAAACAATAGGAAACATATTTAAATACCATAAACCACGTTCTTAAAACTTAAAGTCAAACATTGGGAAGCAAACCTTAAAGTTCGCACAACCCCAAAATTGTTTACCCAAGTTTTTTTTAGTTCTAGATGTGCGCACAACTACAATGTCTCCACAATCACAAATAGGGGTGCACTTGAAACCCTACAACAATCACCATGGCATGAATTGCAAGTTCATTGAATCTAACTATTGCAAGAAAAAGAAGATGCCCCATCAGACATTCCTTTTCAGCTGAAGATGGATGGAAGGCAACCAGATTTCAAAAATCACACAACACAAACCCTAACCTATCCATTATAACCTCTGGTCTATGTAGACAGTAGAACGACCACGTCATTCAACAATGCTCCACGTCACAATAACGAACCACACTGACCACTGTTCCGTTAATTATTTAGACAAAGTTAAGGAAAAGGATCTAATTGAATGAAATTTACGAAAGGTTGGATCAAATAGAAAATAATTTCAAAAGTAGGACCAAATTGAAAAACTTGACCAAAACTAGGACCAAATGACTATTTAAGCAATATATTCAATATGTCTTAAATTTACTTTATGTTGTCTACCTATAAGTTCAGAAAATTTTAAAAAGCTTATGTGTATGAAATATAAATGTCTTATTGATATTATCCTTTTACAGATTCCAACTTGGGAAGATATTGTTGCGGAAATAGTTGGTGAAATCTTTGATGAAAATGACTCAAAGGTAAAACTAGTATAAATGTTTATGCTCTTATTTGTTTGTTTCTTTTGATTTTTCTTAAATAATTGAGATCACACTCTCTATATGCCTCTATATGCTTTCATGTTAAATCTCATTCCAAATCCTTGGCCAACACCTTGAGATTATTGTTTCTTTCAATCTTGAACTTATACTTATAACACATATTTGATGGATTTACTTCCTAAAAGTAGTTTAAAAATGTTGTCTTGCTTTATCTTTTTTCATGTTTTGTTATTGAAACAAATTCTTTGTGGTATTAGAAATAAGCATGTGGTTATGATACTACAAAACTACTTGACCTCAGTTATATGTGATTATCAAGGCCACATTTTGTGAATCTATGTCTTATGTCAAATTCAAGTGCTAGAATACCAGCCTATAAAGTTCCATGGGAAGCCATTCTCCATCACTATTTTCTAGGAGAGTCCTATCCGAAGTTAAGCTAAAGGTCAAGCCTCCACCACCAGGGTAGATTATGGAGTGATTATAAGCACAAAAGTGGCGTTAAAGGAAGCTATTTGGTTTCCTTTATAGTAAGAAAGATTGTTATTTATCTCTGAACTAACCAACAACAATAATATCCAACAGGGTCACTGTAAATGGAAGCCCTTTTTATAGCAACTTGTGACTGATATTTTATCTTTGGAAACTTGAGGAAAATCTATGAACCTCTCTCATTTATGATACTTCTTTTTACAAAACTAAAATTATTATACTGTAGAGGGAATGAGTTAAGACTCTAACATTTAAGGTAGTTGTAAATGTGGAAATTTGGTTCGGATGTAGTAATAATTAGGTTAAAATACCTTTTTGGTCCCAATTTTCTTCAAGTTTTTTCAAATAAGTCATAATTTTGATTTTGTGTTCAAATAGGTCCCAATTTTCGTCAATTTTGTTCAATTGGGTCCTTTTTTGCTAACACCGTTTAAATCATTAACGGGCATGAACAGTGACTGCCACGTGTCACTTCGTGGTTTTTTTTGAATTTTTATTTTATTTTTTTTTAATTTTGTTTTAAATTTTTTTAAAAATTTTAAATTTTTTTTAAAATGTACATGTGTCAACCCAAGAGCGTGCCACATGTCACTTCGTGGTTTTTGAATTTTTTATTTTATTTTTCTGAATTTTTTTTAAATGTCCACGTGTCAACCCAGTAGTGTGCCACGTGTCAAAATCAATGTTCTATATTTAATTTGGTCCATATATTTGTTATTTTTGTTCAATTAGCTCCCAATTTTTGTTAACATTAACCAATTTGGTCCCTATCGAAGATGTGACCTAATTTAATTTTTATATCAAAGTTATAATGATATGAATTTTAATATATTATATTAAAATAATTAATAAAAAATGTGAATTTTAATATAAAAATTAAATTTGGTTTTAATTTGGAGAGGGACCAAATTGGTTAATGTTAACAAAAGTTGGGACCTAATTGAACAAAAATAGCAAATATAGGGACCAAATTGAATTTAGAACATTGACTTTGACACGTGGCACGTTACTAGGCTGACACGTGGACATTTAAAAAAAATTTAAAAATTTAAAAAAAAATTTAAAAAAATTCAAAAAAAACTACGAAGTGACATGTGGCATGCTCTAGAGTTGACACGTGTACATTTAAAAAAATAAAAAAATTCAAAAAAACATTCAAAAAAAAATTCAAAAAATTCAAAAAAACCACGAAGTGACACGTGGCAGTCACTGTTCATGGTCGTTAATGATTTAAACGGTGTTAGCGAAAAAGGACCCAATTGAACAAAATTGACGAAAATTGGGACCTATTTGAACACAAAACCAAAATTAGGACTTATTTGAAAAAACTTGACAAAAATTGGGACCAAAAAGGTATTTTAACCTAATAATTATAGCTACGGAGACTTAAAAAAAACATTGACACTAGAATAGAAATCATAATAAAATAGATGGTCTTTGAAGAGTGATGTAAGTACATAGTTGTTACTTTGAAATTGAAAAATATTAAAGATGAAAAAAAGTTGTAAGAGTATATGTATGTGTATACCTCTCATTTATGGTGACTGGATTTGCAATAATAGTTATGATAAGCCATGGAAAGGTTGCATGAGGTGTGTGGGATAAGGTATAAGGAAGGTTAGTCTTGCACCGTTGACGGGTGTAGAAAGGCGAAAGGTCAAAGGGTGGGGGCATTGAAGATGAAAGGATGAGGATGGAGAGGGACCACATAACGGTGGAAGTGAGGCAAAATGATAAGTTGAAATGGTGGTGCATGAATCAATCAACATTGTAATGTATCAATGCTTTTGACTAAAAGGTGTTTGCTTTCGTACATTGGGTTGAAATTTTATTACTTTGGTTTCATAAAGGATCACTTTTGGTAATGATTTAATAAAAACAAGTAACATCGGTAGGAACAATGGTAATGAAAAGTGTTGCTGCATATTGATATTTGACTAACCAAGTGACGTGCATGGTTTTATTTTGAAATTGCACATAGTGGCTTGATTTTTGAATGGTCACCAAAAAGGGATTAATTGAATGCCTATTCTAAGTTTTAAAATTTTTATGATGTATCATTCCTTTATTTATATAAATCATGAATATACTTGGGTAGGATCAATGCATCCAATATCATGAATTGGTGTAATGGAACATGGAAAGTTTAGCAGAAGAAAGAAAATGAGGCAGATTGGTTCGGTGTAGCGTGAGAAAGGTGCTCTCATCTGAAATCTAGCCTTCAATGGAGGCAGTCCTAGGTGCAGTTGAGGGTTGAGGGGCAGGAGATGCAGTTCTTCTGCGGGTAGGAATCTTCCTACGAGAAGCTTCAGCCATTGTTTAAGTGGAAGAGAAGGAAGCTTTGAGAGTTTTTGAGAAAAGAGAGTACCAACGACCAAAATGGCTTACATTTGTAGAGAAATGTCTCCAACGGCCATATACACAGATTTTAATGCAAATCTAGTCGTTACAACGGCTAGTTTTTGAAATAATTTGGTCCAACAATGTGTAATAATCAATTATCTGAAAGTGATAATCGATTATTGTTTCAAAAGGTGTGTAAAACATGAATCCTAACGAAGTGATAATCGATTATCCTAAGTGATAATCGATTATTCCAGAGTTGTTTTGATACTTGGCTCAGAATTAATGATAATCGATTATTGCACCCAATAATTGATTATTCTAGAATAGTTTGGGATTTTAAGAGAGGTTGATAATCGATTATTGACACTGATAATCGATTATTGACGCTGTTTTTCGAATTTTTGAGGGAAATTGAGTTTTTGGCACTTTAAGAGATCTTTAGTATGCCTAACTCTCTTCTTAGTTCGTAAAATCTATCTTTAGCTAATGGTTTGGTAAGGATATCAGCTAATTGATGCTTTGTATTTACGTATTCTATCTCACAATTCCCTTTTTTTATGTGATCTCTTAGGAAGTGATGTCTTATTTCAATGTGCTTTTTCCTAGAGTGCATTATGGGATTTTTGGTTAAGTTAATAGCACTAGTATTATCACATTTCAGAGGTATATGATTTAGAAAGATGTTATAGCCTTCTAACTGTTGTTTCATCCAAAGAATTTGAACACAACAGTTTTCAGCTGCTATATATTCAGCCTCTGTAGTTGACAAAGCCACACAAGCTTGTTTCTTAGAGTGCCAAGAGACTAATGAACTTCCTAAGAGGTGACAATTACCAATGGTACTTTTTCTATCTATTTTACAACCACCATAATCAGCATCTGAATAGCCTATCAAACTAGGAGATGCTCCTGGAGGGTACCAAAGTCCAAAGCATGCAGTTCCTATTAAATATTTTAAGATTCTTTTCACAGTAGTAAGAAGTGATTCTTTTGGATTGGCTTGAAAACAAGCACACACACATACAAATTGCATAATGTTAGGCCTACTTGCAATAAGATACAATAGAGAACCTATCATGCCTCTAAACATAGTCTGATTTACCTCTATTCCTGATTCATCCTTGTCTAAATAGCAGGAGGTTCCCATAGGAGTACTTGCTTCCTTAGCAGTATTCATTCCAAATTTCTTAAGTACTTCTTTACAGTACTTAGATTGAGAAATGAAAGTTCCATTTTCCATTTGCTTAATTTGCAGACCCAAAAAGAATGTCAATTCTCCCATCATTGACATTTGAAATTCTCCCTGCATTATACTTGCAAAGCCCTTACATATAGAACTATCAGTAGACCCAAATATTATGTCATCTACATAAATATGAACTAGCAAAATGTGCTCATCTACTCTTTTAATAAACAAAGTTAGATCAATTTTACCTCTTTCAAAATTAGTTTCTAACAAAAATGTACTTAATCGTTCATACCAAGATCTAGGTGCTTGTTTTAATCCATACAATGCTTTCTTCAATTTATAAATGTGATTAGGAAACTTATAATCTTCAAAACCAGGTGGTTGTTCAACATACACATTTTCTTTAATAATTCCATTTAAGAAAGCTATTTTGACATTCATCTGATATAGTTTAAATTTCATGAGAGAAGCATAAGCAAGAAGTAAACGTATAGCTTCTAACCTGGCAACTGGAGCATATGTCTCATCATAGTCTATACCTTCTTCTTATCTATATCCTTTTGCTATAAGTCTGGCTTTATTTTTAGTGATGTTTCCATCTTCATCCAACTTGTTTCTGAACACCCATTTTGTTCCTGTGAATCATCCCTAGGAATGAGTTCTCAAACTTCATTCCTTTCAAATTGATTAAGTTCTTCTTGCATTGTTGTACACCATTGATCATCTTGAAGAGCTTCTTCTACACTTTTGGGTTCTATTTGTGAAACAACAGCAACAGTCATACAAAAATTTGACATATTTCTAGTAACTACTCCCTTCGATATATCTCCAATGACATTTTCCAGAGACAATCCTCTAGGTGATTTCTAGCTTTTGGCAAGATCTCCAGGTTCAGCCAATGGGTTCTCATTTAGGTACATCTCATCAAGAGCTTCTTTAAAATATTCTTCATCACCTGTATTTGTTTTATTTGACTCAAGAGGGTTCTCCTCAAGGTCCACAATTTCATCAAAAACAACATGCATAGATTCTTCTACATTCAAAGTTCTTCTATTAAAAACTCTATAGGCTTTACTAGTTAATGAGTATCCTAAGAAAATAGCTTCATCTGCTTTAAAGTCAAATTTACCCAGATTTTCTTTTCCATTGTTTAGGACAAAACATTTGCATCCAAATATTTTTAAATGTCCTACATTAGGCTTTCTTCCTTTAAACAATTCATAGGGGGGAATTTTCAAAATTGGTCTAATGAGCATTCTATTTAATACATAACAAGCCATGCTCACAACATCAGCCCAAAAATATTTAGGCACATCATATTCATTCAACATTGTGCAAGCTAAGTCTTCTAAGGATCTATTTTTCCTTTCTACAACTTCATTTTGTTGAGGAGTTCTAGGTGCAGAAAAGTTATGCATAATTCCGTTTTCTTCACAAAAGTTTTCAAATAATTCATTTTGAAATTCTCCACCATGATCACTTCTCAAAACTTTAATTTTCAAATCTTTTTCATTTTGAATCATTTTTTCAAATTTCTTAAAAGCTTTAAAGGCCTCACTTTTTAGTGTGAGAAAGAAGGTCCATGTATATCTTGAGTAATCATCAACAATAACAAGGGCATAATAATTTCCCCCAAAACATTTTTTCCTTGAAGGACCAAACAAATCCATATGCAAAAGTTCTAAAGACTTTGATGTAGAAATCACATTTTTTGAATGAAATGATGATTTTACTTGTTTTCCTTTTTGACATGCAACACATAGTTTATCTTTTTCAAACTTTATTTTTGGTAATCCAATTACTAATTCTTTAGAAATCAGTTTGTTTAATTGTTGCATATGAATATGAGCAGCTCGTTTATGCCATAACCATGGATTTTCTTCTTTAACAACCAGGCAAGTTATATCACTAGATGATGCATTATCAAGATCAATCAAGTAAATGTTATTGTGTCTCATACCTTTCAAGGCTACTTCCTTAGAATCCTTTTAATGAATAGTGCAGTAGTCACTTTCAAATATTACTTTGAGTCCTTTATCGAATAATTGGCTTATACTAAGAAGATTGTGCTTCAATCCTTCCACAAGTAGTACATCCTTGATCTCCAAAGTATTTCCTCCCTCTACATCAATTGTTCCAAGTATTTTTCCCTTGTTGTTATCCCCATAAGTGACAAATCCTTGTTCCTTTCTTTTAAAGTTCTTAAACTTTCTTTTGTCTCCAGTCATATGCCTTGAACAACCATTGTCAAGATACCACATTGATCATCTGGATTTAGAAGTTATCTGCAAAATAATGGAACAATTTATT
>Ga0209389_1003013_pt1 | contig 13300 bp, 12 predicted proteins | sample CowpearedBW_FD_187526 | JGI IMG/M metagenome (GOLD analysis project Ga0209389, IMG submission 187526) | Root nodule microbial communities of legume samples collected from California, USA - Cow pea red BW (SPAdes) (version 2) | ecosystem: Host-associated > Plants > Roots > Nodule | place: USA... | reverse complement strand
CTCCTCCAAGGAGTGAAGAAAACACTTTGTTCAAAAATCCTTTTCTTGCATACAAGTGGCTCGGTTCAAACACTCAAGAATTTCAAGAAGACAAACTTACTATGACAAAACCAAGAGTACCTAAACACAAGCAAGAGATGACTAGGGAGAATCCAAGCTAGCCGTGACTCTCACTAAAGCAAATGCATGGAGTTATCTCAACATAGGTTCATTTACCATTCAAATCAGGAGTAGTGATTACAAGGCAAGGAGTCTCTTACTTATAGTAAAGAGAAGCTCCTGAATGAAACACACATGGACCTTCAAATGAGATGCAAATGTGCAAGCCTATGCTAGGATACATGTTCAAGGAACCCTCTCGACCAAGCTTGCAATTGGACTTTAGATGTGGCCAAATTTGGAAGCTAAAGGAAAACGTACATTTGCCCTTTATTGGAAAACAATGGCCTAACATTTGGCCCAAAGTAAATTTATGCTAATTCTCCACTTGAAGTCCATCATATCTTCACACCTTCTTTGGCCCATGAGTAGAGCATATAAAGCCCATTAAACCTATTGGGCTTGTGTGGATCAAGGCCCTATTGAATCTTCTTCATCATACTTTTTATGACTAGGCCTTTTAATGGGTTTGGGCCTGGACTGGAGCTTGGGCCTTGAAATTTGCCTGGGCCTGATTCATCAAAGAGTTTCTAGACGTGTTTCTGAAGCAAATATAAGTTCTTGAGCTTGGAAGTGAAATTGTAAGGATATTTCATTAGTAGTCATCTGACTAGAACAATGAGTTTCTCAAAATGGTTGGGAAAAGGGCTAATCGAACAATCCAATTTTGAGATGTATCACAGGGCTAATAGGTACTGTTTAAACTAGTGATTTCAAGTAAAGTAAAAGATGTGGTTATAAGGATATGGTGGAAGAATGGTTACAAGTTAGTGGATTAGAAATGAAGAAGGAGTGCTAGAATGGGTTTGGTGGTTGCACCAGTTGGAAGTTGTAGTTAGAAATGGGTTAGAATTGTTATGGACTTTGTTAGACAGTGGCCAAAGTCAGTAAAGGAAGTATGATGTTATGAGAGTGGTTATCGATAAGGTGATAAAGAATGTTAAAATCTTGTCACTATATCGAAGTTGTGTGTGATCAAGTCAGTTAAATGGTGCTTCAAGAAGGGAATAAGGTGTTATGAAAGTAATGTCTAGCATGTTTAAAAATTGTGAACCAAGGATATTTGTAGATTTTTGTAAAACCTACAAGAGGTGGTGAAGAGCATATGTAAGGTGAGTTTTGTATAGCAGATACAAATAATCCTAAGGGCTTAGTGGTCAGACTAATCTACACTATTGAACATCATATCACATAGCACAAAGGCATGTTTTTCCTTTAGTTAAGGTGTTGGAAAGGTAAGTCAAGCAAGTCTAGGTAGTTGTTATAAGAGAAATCAGGAGAGTATATCCTTATCTTCCACCTGATGAGTAAATTTTTTAGGTCAAAATTTTTTGCTGTTGGGGAAAATGTACAAAACCCATTCTTTTAAAACCAATCTTAACTACCTTAGTGCTAAAAATGCAACCCTCTTTTTTTGCTCCCAACACCAGTTCCTTTTCCTCTTCAACTCAACCTTGTCCGTCCTCATTCTCATCTCATTCTCATCTTCTCTTGAACCAAAGGCCACCTTTGCGTTTGTGCTGGAGTCCTCTTCGAATCTAGTCGAACGAATTCTTCATCCACGTAAGTTGAAAATCCTACCTTTGTCTCCTTTTTTTGTTTTTGGGTATTGATTATTGATTTGATCATGATTAGAACCTCATTCTTCTTTGTGTTCTTTTGTTTTGGGCTCCTCTAGGTTGATTTGGTATTTTACGGTTCAAAAAGCATCTTGGGGTTTTTCGCTGTTCCAATATTGGTGTACGTTTGAGGTAAGCGAAGCTAGGTTTCTTGAAAAATTTGAAATGAATTGCTTATCTTGATGTGTTGAATTGATGAGGATATTGAATACGAGTGGTTTGTGCTTTTTTTTTGTTTTTGGTTTCACATGCTAAGAACAGGTTAAAATATGTTATTCTAGCTTAAGTGAGAATTTTTAACTTAAGCGAGAGACTTCTAGCTCAAGCGAGAAAAATTTAGCTTAAGTGAAAATAACCAGAATTTTAATTTGCTCTCTGTTCGAGTTTTAGCTTAAGCGAGAATTTATAGCTTAAGCGAGAGCCCCTGTCGCTTAAACAAGAATTTCTAGCTTAAGCGAGAAAGCCACTGGAATTGTTTTATCTCTATTTAATTTTTAGCTCAAGCAAAAATTTCTAGCTTAAGTGAGTGGTCTTGTCGCTCAAGCAACATTGTTGCAGAGTTTTAATTCCTTATTTTTAACTTGTGATTAATTGAGTAAATTTTAAAAACATTATGTATGAAGTTATAAATGAATGTTGTGGTATTTTTTAGACTTGACCTTGTATGTTGTTGCAAAGTTTATTATTGTTTGATATTTCAAATTTGAGATGGAATTATTGATATGTGAATATGAAAATATGCTTAAGGATATATGTGATTGTGAAAGTATTGTTGTGAAAATGTGATGATAATGAGTTTGTGAATTTAAATACGATCATTGTGATGTGTTTTACGTAATTCCATGGGTCTCATGAGGAGATTTTATTGTGGTGTTAATTTAGTGTATGTATTGGAGTATGGATTTAAGTAAGGTGACATTCTGAAACTCTAATGATCATTCACACTCAAATAAAGTAGAATGGTTCATGTGGTGAGAGTTGTAAGATGTCCTAGTCTAAGACAAGATAATGGCCTTAGATGATGATGGATTAACCTTGGGTATGGTAGGGTGAAACCCATCTGCAACGACTCTGTAGAGTAGTAGAAGTGACCATAAGTTAAAGTCTCCAATGATTTTGATTCTAAATGCATGTATCTGGATAATCAAGTTTAGTGTCAACTATTTATGTGCAGTTATGGGAATTAAATGTAGTTGTCTATGTATGAATTATAATTGATATCATTTAAATGGTCTTAGTACAACTCTTTTGTAAACTAGCTTACTCTTGCACTTTGTGCTCTTGTGTTGTGTTCTTCTTTTGTGATGATCACCATTCTGGTGGGAGCAGATGGAGATACAGGTTTAGAGACACCTCCAAAGGATGAGAAGTCCATAGTTAGAGTTGTGAGTTTGAGACGGAGGTATTAGTGGTTAGTACATTTGGTATAGGGTTAGCTTTAAAGTTTTTGTTGTTGTGTATAAATAGTATATTTTTATTATTTGAACTCTTAAAGAACTGTATTAATATACTTTTTATACCATTAATCTACCTTTGAATATTATTACGAAATGTCTTATTTTATTAGTTTTATACTACTAAAATGGATGTTACATTCATTACCAAATAATACTTTAGTGTTATCCTTTTCTAGTTCAAGAGGTGTTGTTAGTCGTTCTCGGTCAAAGCCTTCTACTCCTCCGAAAGGGGTTAGTCCTTCTAGAATAAGGTCAACCAATCCAATAGATCAATTACATTACTTAACTTTATTGTTGATTTTAAAGAGGGGGGAAAGGGTGCAACCCTAGTAGAAGATGCTCACCAGTTGAGACTTCTCTACAACAAGTACTTGCAATGGAGATTTACCAATACAGAAGCAGAGGATGTATTTTACTTCCAAAATGCAAAAAGCGAAGGTACGACTTATGGTCTTTAAAGCTCGTATATTCTTTTAGTTTAATTCTTTTGCTTTTCAGAAGATTGTGTATAACAAATAATTTCCCTACATCATTTAACAAAAAACTTGTCCAATGGTTCAGAAATCACGATACAATGTATGGCACACTACTCTGTCTATATGGGAAACAATTATTAGGAAGATGATCAACCTTCACTAGTTGTAGCTTGAGCTGAAGCTAAATTCTATTTTGAATGAACAAGTAATACTTCTCTCTCGCCTGAAATATTTATCATTTCGATGTGCCCTATATTATAGTTGATGATAACAAATTTTTTTCCGGATTTCTTGATTTGGTAATTAAAGATGAGATAGCTATTGTGGAGTTTATAAATGACGCTAATATACGTAGCAAGATGTTGGCTCTAGACCACATTGAAAAGTTAGGTTTAAATTGTCTATATACTAGTTTGTCTTAATAGGATATTCATAATTCACATTAATGGTTGAATTTATTGATTACAATACATATGTGATGCTATTTCCTGTTTAAATATTTTGACTTTCTTTAGATACTTTGTGATACCTTTTTTTATAGTGGTTATTTTACAGACTTGGAGACAAGTACTCTTCGTCTTCCTCTAACTGGAAGGGCAAAGGTATGTATGGTCTTTTTTGTAGACAACAACTCTCTACTCTTGTGAAAAAAAACTTTATTCTCCTTTGTGTTGTTGTTCATTCATATAATTTACAATACAATTTATAAACTCATTTTTCTGTTTGTTGAATTTACAACGGTTATAAACAGCTAGTACACTAACTACCCACAACGACTAGTACATTAACTACTTACAATGGCTAACTCATTAACTACCTACAACGACTAACTCATTAACTATTATTAATACTCCAATGGCTAATTCATTTAAGTTTATTTTAAACCCAACAAAACTCCCTCGTAAACTTAAATGCTTCTCTTATCCTTGATCTCAGTTCCTCTATTATTAATCCCAACTTTACACGTGCAATAACCCTTCTCACATTGCACTTGTCCCTTTAATGAATAACTAAGTTCTTCGCTTTCTTCTTTGACGACTCTTGTTTCACTATAATGTGCTTGTTCTCTACACTCTCCATACTTGACTTGATATTTTCTTCAGCTAACTTGTTCCTCTCTTTAGATGACTTTTTACTCACCAAGTTCCTTGCTATCTTAGTAGTCAACTTGTTCTTAACTAGATTCTTACCAATAGGCTGACCTTCGTTTGAGGGATCAGAAAATTCCCAAGTATTGTCACGGTCAATCAAATCTATCTCCTCATCCATTGCAAGTCGCTACTCCTCATCTTGCACCTCCAATGTAGCTCTTAGATCCATCTCTACTTGCAACTATTCTTGCAAACTTGAAACATATTATTCAAGTTCCAAGTGCCACTTTTGCAAAGTCTGCTTCCTTCTCTCTAAGCTTGCTTCTAGAATTGATTGTCTCTGACCTTCTTTTTAATTCTTTATTGCAAATCTCTTTTTGCAATCTCTAACCTTTGGATTACAAGCTCTTCTTCAAATTTTGAGTTACTCGAGCTTTTCACATGCTCCATCGAGCTATCTGAGTACTCCACTTGCTCAATTGACTTAACTAAGCTTTGTAGGCACCCCACCAAGCTAACTGAGCTAGCCTCATGCTCCACCATGTTGTATGGGGTATATGCATGTCTTACTGGCTTATGCAACCTACTCGGTTGTCTTGCCAACCTATCCATGCTACTCGACTGTCTTGTCGAGTTACCAAGGATACTTAGCCTTCTTGTTGAATTCTCCATGCTACTCGATCTTCTTGTTGAGTTCTCCACTTGCATATGCTCGACCCCGAGCTATGCATCGTCATCAACATTGTCGCTTCTTCTTTAACTTCTTCTGTGAGGTTGATCATCTCTTCTCTTCCATTCTTAGATTGACAATCTTTGGCAAAATGTCAAACCTTACCGCAACTGAAATACTTGTCTGAGTAATAATCCTTTGCATAATGGCCATATTTGCCACACTTAAAGCACACAACATTTGAGTTGCTCGATCGACCTCCTCTCCATGGACCACGTCCTCTTCCTTTCCAATTTTGGTTGAATAGATTGTTCTTTTTCTTCTTTTTGTCCTCGACTTTTACCACCAGGATCGTTTCCTATACCTCCTCGGTATCGTCCTCTACCTTGAGTGTTCTGAGCCTCTACCTTCATTTGGAGTAGTTGATCAAGTGGTTGCCACTTCTTCTTTTGTTGTTCGTGTGCTTCAAGAGATCCAACAAGCTCTTGAATTGTGAGCATGGACAGATCGTTCAACTCCTCAATCGCACACACCATGTTCTTAAAGTCATTCGTTAGAGACCTCAAAATCTTCTCCACAACTCGGCTAGCAGGCAACGTCTCTTCATTTCTAGCAAGTTGGTTCGCCACGGTTTCAACCCGAGTTATGTACTCGGCTACTCCTTTTGTCTCCTTCATCCTCATGCTTTCTAACTCACCTTTAAGTGTTTGAAGCAGTAACTACGTTAGTCGGTCATCCGTCTTATACGCCTTCTGTAAAATATCCTAGGCTTCTTTTGAAGATTTGGCACTTGTAATCTTCTCAAAGTCGGACTTATCCACAGCTTGGTACAAGATGTACAAAGCTGCCTTGTCCTTCACACGCATTTCTTTCAATGCTTTCAATTAGGCATTTGACCAATTTGTAGTGTTGGTTTGTTCATTGAAACTATATTCAACCACCTCCCAACTTCATTTTGAGACTCCAATTGTCATAGTTGACAACCTTTGTAAACTTGGGCAGGGATACAATGTTTGTAAGATTGGTCATCTCACTTTCTTTTCTTCTCAAACAGTTAGCTCTCTAGCTCTCTCTTTTTTCACTCAAATACTCAAGCTAGCTGGCTTTGATACCACTTTGTAGACAACAACTCGCTACTTTTGTGAACAAACTTTATTCACCTCTTGTGTTATTGTTGTTCATTCATATAATTTATAATACAATTTATAAACTCATTTTTCTGGTCGTTGTACTCACAATGGCTATTAAAACTAGTACACTAATTACTCACTGTCAACACCCAATTTAGTCCAGGTGAATAAAAGTTTATATTTTTAAAACTGGCCAAAAATTAATTGTTAATTAAAAGGGATAAAAAATAAATTGTCTTAAAAAATAATAATAATAATAATAAAATGGATTAAAAAAAGGTTTCTTTAATTTATGTTTTTAAAAGTTAAGTAAAATAAGGATTTTGTGTTTTAAATTAGAAGAAATTAAAAAAAAATATATTAATTAATTATTTTACATCTTAAATTAAATTCAAAAATAAAAATAATAGTTTTAAGCACGGGGAACAATTCTTTCTATGGGTTCAATTTCCTGATTGTTTCAATTTCCTGTCACGGCCAACCACCGCCATTCACAACCGCTAGACAATTTTTTATTAATATTCATTGGATAGAAAGAAATTTTTGGGGGAGATTCATTTTTTCCAGTACTGTATTACACCCGTGCAAGCACCATCATCTTCTTCCTTACATCTCCTTCAATCACCAAACTCCACACGCTCATCCATCTTCACATTCTATCAACCTTCATCTTCCTAATTACTAAAAACAACACAATTCCCAATTCATAATAGTCCAATTCAGAATATACAAACACTCTGAGAAAACAATACCCACAGGCACAAGGCATCACAGTCCATTTCACCAACGTTTTCACAATCAGAAACAAAGAACTTTCAAACGAAAAAGGCAGTAAAAAATATAGAATGTATTGAACTTGAAGGTACGCTTTTAATTGTGTTCTTATTCACTCTATTTTTCTTCCTCTTACCTGTTACAATCACAAATAATGACGTAAATAAAACGGGAAAGATTGAGTTGGTGTCGCAATAATTTGGGGCTTAACTTTGGAGAATAAGTGAACTTCTTGCGCAATAGTGTGTCATGAGGTGGAAGACAAAGTTTCAGAGAAAAAACCTTTTGAATGCAGCGTTTTGAATGGTGAAAGTAAATGAGGCTTAGGGTTTGGCATATCTAAATTCTCTTCGTGCACACCCCATAATTAGTTCTTACACCACCATATTAATTCGGATAATAACTTCAAAACTTTTTACCTGCATTCCCATAATTAATTCTTACAACACCATCTTAATTGAGTTACTAATTCCAATAATTTGGCATGCACCCCATAATTAACTCGTGCACCACCATTCTAACTTGGTTACTAATTTTAATACTTTATGCACCTCTATGGTTAATCTTTGCACCTTTATTCTATTTTGTGTTTTTCAATTTTATTTTCTCACACACTTCCAAATGTAATAACCCCACACCCCTTACATTAAGTTTTATTTTACCTTATGTACCTACATTTTCCCTAAGCACACACTCCACTCTTTTAATTTCCCTATTTTAGGCTAAGATGTGTTTACCTTGTGCACCACACATTTCTCTTTATGCACCCTATTCCCATGTGTATAGTTTTTTTCATTACACCCACATACTCACTTATGAACTCGCATTTTCTATTTCCAATTTTACCTTTTTTCTAATTAAATATCACATTTCAATCACATCATTTTCTAAAATAATAAAAATGTTTTAAATTGAAATAAAAATTAAATAGTTTTCAAAAACTATAAAATTAAGAATAAAAAATTTTTAAAACTATTTTCCTTATTTTTCTTTTAGTGTCTAATCGATTGCTAGCGTCACACGACATTTCTTTTTTCAAATACAAAAATTATAAAACTAGTTTTAGTGTCTAATTGACCATTCGTGTCGAACGACACTTCTTTTTTAAAATACAAAAGTTATAAAAATAGTTCTAGTGTCTAATCGACCGTTCGCATCGCAGGACATTCCTTTTTAAAATACAAAAATTATAAAAATAGTTTTGGTGTGTAATTGACACTTGCGTCGCACAACACTTCTTTGCAAAAATATAAAAAATCATATAAATGATTTGGTGTCTAATTGATTGCTCGCGTCACACGACACTCTTTTTCAAAAATGCAAAATATGAAAAATGGTTTTGGTGTCAAATCAGTTGCATGACATTTATTTTCAAAAACGTAAAAAGTCAACTTTAAAAATTAAATATTCTAATCAGTTTTACAAGAACTACGTGATCTCTAATTTTTCATTGTGAATGGAAATACGTAGGAGTGAGGTCAGACCTTGTCGGGTTCACTTTAAAAATGTCATTTGTAAACAGTTTTACAAAGAACTACGTAACCATGATTTCTCATTTTTAATGAGAATACGTAGGAGCAAGGTTAATCCTTGTCGAGTCCTTTTTAATCGAAAAATATGTATGTTAAATAATTTCTTATTTCTTATTTTTGGGAAAATAAATATTATAAAATAAACACATCTCTTTTGTAAATTTAATTAAAGGTATCGCCTTTGGACGAACGTTGTAGGATGCTAATATCTTCCCTACGCGTAACCGATTCCCGGACCCTAAATTTGGTTTTCGCAGACTTTATTTTCTTTTATGGTTTTCCATAGTTTTCTAGACTAAACTATGGTGGTGACTTCGGATTCCTTTTTCCAAATGAATTTATTTTTAAGTTCGTCATCCAGTCGCGATTTAGGTGGCGACACCCACAATGACTAGTACATTAACTACCCACAACGACTAACTCATTAACTACCTACAACGGCTAACTCATTAACTACCTACAACGGTAATTCATTAACTATTATTAAGACTCCAACAGCTAATTCATTTAAGTTTATTCTAAACCCAACATTTTGTCTCTTGGTTTGATGCATGCAAAGAGGCACTAACATTTAATACCATGTGTACACTTTTACAAGCATATATTGAATATTTGAAGCTTGGAATCTATTCGGCTGTTGATGCCATGCAAGCAATGGGATATGCTATTTTCCCTTTGCTCTCACGGGTGAGATAATTGTTTAGGAGTTCTATTGGTTTGACTCACGTTATATCACCTAGTTCGTGTTATTTTCTTAGTTACAAGTTTACTATCAAACTTTCTTTCTGCTTATGATTTTATGTTTTCCTTCCTAAAAAATTTTCATTTTGGACACAATGGTAAATTCATAAAGCATAAAGGTTGACACCATGTTATTTTTTGTCTATGTAGGTGGACGACTTGAAAGTCTGAAGCAACTATGATAGGTTTGCTTCATTCTCTTATAACATATACATCTGAAGAAGTTTCCTTTCCTCACCCCTTTTATTTATCTAAATGTTTTATGAGTACCATATTTCCTTATTGCTACTATCATGGACTAATTTAACACCTTGCAACCTTGTATTTTTTTATTTTCAACTTAATGTAAGTTTAAGTTGGTATTATAATTCTTGTCTACCACGCATATTAGCTCCTGCACCAAGTTCCTACTTCTCACCATCATATTATCATCTACTTTCAATTTAAAATTCCATAGATCTATAATAAACAATTACTTCCCTCCAATGTTTGTGATTTTTAATTACTTTGTCTCTCACATGTCTATGCTTTGAATTGTCATTTTAAAATCTTCAGAAAATGGTCCTTCAATATTCTAATATAGAGAAGTCTCATTCTGTATTGTTATTTGTTTGATAAGGTGACTTAGAGGTTTTGTCTACAAATGGATCAATTGATAAGGTAAAGGTAATTGCAAATGGCTGACACGAAACCTTAGAAACTTCAACACTGAGTTTTATTTTACCTAATATACCTCCATTGATGATCTCTCTACTTGTTTAGGGTTTGTGGTGTAACACCCTTTTCAAGATGCCACGTGTAAGATTATTTTTCCAAAACTTCCAATCATACAACTCTGATACCATCCTATTAAATAGGAACTTCACAATTATTTTATTTCAAAAGCCATATTTCATTTAGTCAAATTTTAATCTTCATTCAAAGCACCATTAAAATCCAGAGAAAAACAATTTCAACATAAACAATTAAATAACTTATTACAAATCCCTATAAAAGAAGAAACAACTTCCAAATCTCCAACTATTACATTGAAGTTCAAAACATTTCAAAATGTTTTAAGTAAAATTCCCAAGTCCTTCCCCCGAGCTCCTCACATCTATGCATCTCCATTATCATCTACACCAACATTTACTCTTGCATAACACCAAATATACGATCACCGAAGGTGGAAACCACAACCACAAATATGCAAAGGAGAGGTAACCAAATAAAACATCATTCCAGAACACAATATTCGCATATAACCCACCTTACATTATCAAAACATATGCATAAACTTCACCAAGTTAACAACCCATCATATGTCCTCACAACCAAACATGCAATCCTCAAAATATTACCACTTAGTAATATCAATCGTATGGCATGTGCTCATAACCAGCCACCCAACTTATTCTCGAACGCAACTTACCAAAGATGTCAATTCCCATTACTCTCACAGCGAGCCTCAGTGAAGTATACAACTCCTCATTACTCATATCAAGATCCCCAACAAGATGCGCAATCTCCCATTACTCTTATCGAGCCTCGACCAAGATTACAACTTTCCATTACTCACATTAGAAGCCCTTGCGAAGTGCACCTCCGGTACAATTATGCAAAGATACCTTTCATTACATTCATATCCAAGTATACATTATTTCATCATGATCATATATCAATCAACAATCACATCATTATGCATATTCATGATCAATGAACACACAAACACATCAAGGCCTCATCATCACATGTATCACAACACAATGACATCATACAATCCTCATCATTATATTTAACATACACTATTCATCATGGCCAACATCCAATATACTACAAATAGAGCCTATCACAACAAAATATCAACACAATACACCCATGAAAAACTAGCAATCATGTGTAACATATATCTCAAACTATAGACCTCCAAACTAAGACCACACCCTTCAAACTAAAGAACAACATGTTATGGACAAATTGTCAAAATTCAAGATAAATTAGACGGTTAACGAATCGGGAAATACAATTTTACCAAAACTGTGCAGACCAGAAAAATAGTGGCACCCGTGGCCCCCGGTGCCCATAACCCAATGCCCACTGCCCAAAAACTCGAGACCTGACACTAGAAGTAACATCCCTACTTTTAAATAACTATATTATTTATTTTTTTATCCTCAACTTTAAAAATAAGATTTAGAAAATGTTCTATTTTTAATGTTTCATATTTTATCTAAATATAGTTTGAACATTAATAATAATAATAATAAATCAAGTAGCTTTAAAATATATTATAACTAAGTAATAATGAAAATAAATGATATAAAAAAAAGAAAGAAAGAAAAGATAGAGAAAGAGATATAACTCTTCATTAATGAAAGGAATCTTATCTTAATACATGATAACATTACATTTAATGCATGCATTCATTACTTGGCACATGCATGACTTGTAAATGGATCAATGAAATGGATGATAAAGGAAAGATGAGATAAGATGACATAATGCACATGTATTACATTTAATGCAATGATTACTTTACAAAATTGTGGTTTATAAATAGGTTTCATGTGATAGGAATGTGAAAGAGTGAAGAGAAAGGGAGAGTTACATGAGGAAAAAAGAAAAAAAAAAGAGAAAGAAAGACAAAGAAAGAGAGAAAAAGAAAGGGGAGGAGTTGGAGTAAGAGATTAGGAGAAATTTTAACCTTTTAAAAGTATTGCTAGTGTGCCCCTTCAATCAATAAGGTAAGGGGGTGAGATAAGGGGGGTGAGGTTAAGCTTTTTCTATGTTAATACTGATAAACTCATTTGTGTTATATTAATATTTTTATTTATTGAATTATATATTATTTTGTTTACTTCTAGTTAACTCATTTTTATTTATTATCCTCTTTATTTATCTATATTTATATTGTGTAACTTATCTCTAGTTAAGTACTGGTCCTATTTATTTATTTCTCTCTAGTAATGCACTGGTCCTATTTATTTATTTCATTTCATTTTATCTCCAATTATCCACTGGTGCAATTTATTTATTTCATTTCATTTTATCTCTAGTTATGCACTAGGCCTGTTTATTTATTTCATTTAATTTTATATCCAGCTATGCATTGGTCCTGTTTATTTAATTCATTTAATTTACCTCCATTTACACACTTGTCCTATTTATTTATTTTATTTAATCTATCTATAGTTATGCACTGGCCATGTCTATTTATTTTATTTTATTTATCTCTAGATATGCACTGATCCTGTTTATCTATGTTATTTCACTTATCTCTAGTTATCCACTGGTCCTCTTTACCTATTTTATTTTATTTATTTCTAATTATGCATTAGTCCTATTTATCTATTTTATTTAATTACCTCCCATTACGTACCAATCCTATTCATTCATTTCATTTCATTTATCTGTAGTTTTGTACGAATCTTTATATTATTTTATAACATTCTAATCTATATATAGTTAATTATTTAAAGTTTTTGCTTTTGCTCTAATTTTGTTTTATCTTTATTTTATAATTTGAAAAATATAAAAATAAAGTAAAAGCAAATAATGTTTTATTCAGTGAGCTTGGATAAAAGAAAGTTACCTATATGTTTTATTGTTATTTTATATTCAGTGTATTATGTGTATATATATATATATATATATATATATATATATATATAT
>Ga0209389_1003012_pt1 | contig 13301 bp, 10 predicted proteins | sample CowpearedBW_FD_187526 | JGI IMG/M metagenome (GOLD analysis project Ga0209389, IMG submission 187526) | Root nodule microbial communities of legume samples collected from California, USA - Cow pea red BW (SPAdes) (version 2) | ecosystem: Host-associated > Plants > Roots > Nodule | place: USA... | reverse complement strand
AAATTATTTTAAAAAAGTCATCTCTTAAATATTTATTAAAAGTAAAATTTCTAATGTCTTTTTTTGCTATGAAGTAATAAAATAGATAATAGAAAGAAAAGGCTATTCATAATAATAATACAAGCGGGAGTTAAAGATTAAATTTATTTTTAATCTATAATTATAATAATTAATAAACTATAATTAATTATGTTTTCAAATTTGTCTTTCTTAATAAACCGGACATGTCTATAATATTTTTCCTCGGTAATTATACTGTATGTCCTAATAAACACCTCAAATATTCTAGAACTTTCGAAAAAATTATTACATAATCAATTTATTATTATTACTACTATCGATTATTCGAAAGAAAAGGCTATTCATAATAATAATACAAGCGGGAGTTAAAGATTAAAGTTATTTTTAATCTATAATTATAATAATTAATAAAATATAATTAATTATGTTTTCAAATTTATCTTTTTTAATAAACCGGACATATCTATAATATTTTTCCTCAGTCATTATTCTAGTATGTCCTAATAAACACCTCAAATATTCTAGAACTTTCGAAATTATTACATAATCAATTTATTATTATTATTATTACTACTACTATCGATTATTCGATATACTTAAATTCAGAAGTAAATATAGCAGGCTTCTTGGGCGAGAAGAAAAGAAGCTTACCCAATTACCCGCTTTATAAATATCCAGTGACCTACCAAAGTTCCCAATTTCAGATCCCTCTGTTTTCCCATTCTCTTTCAACTCTCTTCAATTCCATGGCGAACCAACCCGAGTCCTCCGATGCGTAAGCTTCTGCTTTCTCCTCAGATCTCAAGAATTCGATCGATTAATTTCTCTTCCCACAGATTCGAAATCTAATTCATTCTATTTTCTTCTTTCTTCAGTAAGGGAACAAAGAGAGATTTCAGTACCGCGATCTTGGAGCGCAAGAAGGCGCCCAACCGACTCGTCGTTGACGAAGCCGTAAACGATGACAACTCCGTCGTCGCGCTCCACCCTGACACCATGGATAAGCTCCAGCTTTTCCGCGGAGACACAATTCTTCTCAAGGTGAACGAACAACCCAAGGGGTTTTTACTTTGGATTTTAGTCCACTTTTTCTAATAACCAAAATTTGTCTTGTTTTTTGTGGTTTAGGGCAAGAAGAGGAAGGATACCGTCTGTATTGCCCTTGCCGATGATACCTGTGAGGAGCCCAAGATACGGATGAACAAGGTCGTCAGGAGTAACCTTAGGGTTAGACTCGGTGACGTTGTTTCCGTTCACGCGTGCCCTGATGTTAAGTACGGAAAGAGAGTGCACATTCTTCCCGTCGATGACACCATTGAGGGCGTTACTGGGAATCTTTTTGATGCTTACTTGAAGCGTGAGTGCAACTACATACTCTTTTTTGATACCATATTTTGGCAATCCTTATATCATTCTTAACATTGTTGGTCTTAGATTCTGTGTGGATGAACTTTTCTCTTAATTAAAAAGATAATATGAATCGAGGGCACTAGGTAAGCCAAGCAGGGTTTTAATAAAGAACTGATGGCTTGTGGAGAAGTTTATCACAATTAGCTTTTAATATGTAATGCTTAGGGAACAATTGATGAAGCTAATCTCTTCTTTGAATCTAACATGTTTGATATGTATTGTTTGTTGTGAATACTGAGCATGTAAGTTGGTTAGTGAGGCCCAAGAGTGCGGGGCTTGGCATATCTGCAAACTGTGAGGGAGTGGTCTTTTTTGTTCATTTAGAAGCTTTGTGAGGATGGTGCTTAATCAAGTAATTGTATTTCTAGAAATAAGTTAACTCAACTGTGCATTAAGTCCAGTTTTACTTTTTCAGCTTATTTTCTCGAGGCATATAGACCAGTGAGGAAAGGTGATTTGTTCCTTGTAAGAGGAGGGATGAGAAGTGTGGAGTTCAAGGTTATTGAAACCGATCCTGCAGAGTATTGTGTTGTTGCTCCTGACACCGAGATCTTCTGTGAGGGAGAGCCTGTTAAAAGGGAAGATGAGAATCGTTTAGACGAAGTTGGTTATGATGATGTTGGTGGTGTTAGAAAGCAGATGGCACAGATTAGGGAACTGGTGGAACTGCCATTGAGGCATCCACAGTTGTTCAAATCTATCGGTGTTAAGCCACCTAAGGGAATTCTGCTATATGGACCCCCTGGGTCTGGTAAGACTTTGATTGCTCGCGCTGTTGCAAATGAAACCGGAGCCTTCTTTTTCTGCATTAATGGTCCTGAGATCATGTCAAAATTGGCTGGTGAGAGTGAAAGCAATCTCAGGAAGGCTTTTGAGGAAGCCGAGAAGAATGCACCCTCCATTATCTTCATTGATGAGATAGATTCGATAGCTCCAAAGAGGGAGAAGACTCATGGGGAAGTTGAGAGGAGAATTGTTTCCCAGCTCTTGACTCTCATGGATGGTCTTAAATCACGTGCCCATGTAATTGTTATTGGAGCCACAAATCGTCCCAATAGCATTGACCCTGCCCTTAGGAGGTTTGGTAGGTTTGATCGGGAGATAGATATTGGCGTTCCAGATGAGGTTGGACGCCTTGAGGTTCTTCGTATACACACAAAAAATATGAAGCTTTCTGAGGATGTAAGATTTAATTCTTTCTCCCTTTCGTTGTGGTTTGATATGAATATTTGAGATATGAGAACTATGTCCGATGTATAATTTGCAGGTTGATTTAGAAAGGATTGCTAAGGACACTCATGGATATGTTGGTGCTGATCTTGCTGCTTTGTGTACTGAAGCCGCTCTTCAATGCATCAGAGAGAAAATGGACGTCATTGACTTGGAGGATGAGTCCATTGATGCTGAGATACTGAACTCAATGGCAGTTTCAAATGAGCATTTCCAGACTGCTCTTGGAACAAGCAATCCTTCTGCTCTCCGAGAAACGGTAAGTATTTTACTACTTTCTCGCAGTTTTGTGTCCTTTTGTTCTTTCCTTATTGGTTGACAATCGTGTGATCACACCATTCAAACTTTAATGTGCAAACATTGTTTTTGTTAATGGGTTAGGTTGTTGAAGTGCCCAATGTCAGCTGGGAAGATATTGGTGGTCTTGAAAATGTGAAGAGAGAACTTCAAGAGGTAAGATGAGCTACTGCATCGAGATATATCTCTGCATTTTTTTTCTCTCCTTTGAATATTGGCTATAATTAATTTTCTTTTTCTCAGACTGTTCAATATCCAGTGGAACACCCCGAGAAATTTGAGAAGTTTGGAATGTCACCTTCAAAGGGAGTTCTTTTCTATGGGCCTCCCGGTTGTGGTAAAACCCTTTTGGCAAAGGCTATTGCCAATGAATGCCAGGCGAACTTCATCAGTGTCAAAGGTCCAGAGCTACTTACCATGTGGTTTGGAGAAAGTGAGGCTAATGTGAGGGAAATTTTTGATAAAGCTCGTGGTTCTGCTCCATGTGTTCTATTCTTTGATGAACTTGACTCCATTGCAACTCAGGTTTGTACCATACTGTAAGCTAAGGCTTGACATCTGCTAAAGTTACTGGTATCTAAGATATTACTGCATTTAAATAAATTATATCACAGATAATTAGTTGTAAGACTACTCTAATTGTCTTCTCTTGACAGTTGTTTTGAAAACTTGCGTGTTTTTAATCTTGCAGAGGGGGAGCAGTGTAGGAGATGCTGGTGGTGCTGCTGACAGGGTTTTGAATCAATTGCTTACAGAGATGGATGGAATGTCGGCAAAGAAAACTGTGTTCATCATTGGGGCCACTAATCGTCCAGACATTATAGATCCTGCTCTTCTGCGACCGGGCCGTCTGGATCAATTGATTTATATCCCACTCCCAGATGAGGATTCTCGTCATCAGATATTTAAAGCTTGTTTGAGAAAATCTCCTGTCTCAAAAGATGTTGACCTTAGAGCTCTTGCCAAGTATACTCAGGGCTTCAGTGGTGCAGATATTACTGAAATTTGCCAGCGTGCATGCAAGTATGCTATAAGAGAGAACATTGAGAAGGTAAACTTTGGAGGATACCTTTTTCTGTGTTATTTATTGATTACTATGCATTGGCAATGACAATTAAAGAATATGTGAGAAATTTTGAATAGTTTTCAGTATAGGTTGAAATTTATTAGAAATAATAAATTGTGTTAGTTTAATTAGTCTCACGTTTTTCGATAAATTACAAATAATATTAGACAGTTAAAACAAGCCTTTTCAATAATTTTATTATCAATTTTAAAAATGTTTTTATCGGCGTTTAGATTGAAGGCAATTTGTTGAACTATTATCTTGACAGGACATTGAGAAAGAGAGGAGGAAAAGAGATAACCCCGAGGCAATGGAAGAGGATATTGAAGAGGAAGAGGTAGCTGAAATCAAGGCAGCTCATTTTGAGGAGTCAATGAAATATGCACGAAGGAGTGTAAGTGATGCTGACATTCGCAAGTACCAGGCCTTTGCGCAGACATTGCAGCAGTCAAGAGGGTTTGGATCTGAGTTCAGGTTTTCAGATACCAGCGCTGGTGGTGCGGGTGCTGGTGCTGCATCCGACCCTTTTGCAAGCACTGGTGGAGCTGATGAAGATGATCTTTACAGTTAGACCTACCTTTGCCTTCTTTGCTTGAATTATGAACAATGTTGCTAATTTATGTACTTACTTTCTGTCTGAAAGTCAGGCTTCCTGTGGATTTACTATTCTTGTGGTAAAAGCCTGTTTGAAAGTGGAACCATTTATTTGGACATCAAAAAAGATTTTTAAAGCACATTTGAGAGAGCTTAGTTTTATTTGAATTTATAGTAATTTATTACTTATAATTTATTTGAGTGAATTTCATGCCCTGTATCGTCTATCAAAATGATTTTTTGAAACTTATTATGGTGACTTTTACTGTCATCAAAACAAGCAAGTATCTAATAGGATGCAGAGAAATAATGGGATATTTGATGTTTACTCATTGAACTGGTCCGACAGGGCAATACACGTGTTTGTCTCTCTCTCTCTCTCTATATATATATATATATATATCTCTATATATATATATATACATGTATGTATTCTACTCTATAAGTTGAATATTATGTAAACATTTTCATTGATATTCATTCTCTATAATCTTCTCTCCTTCCAATTTTTCTTACTAATTTTTCGGTTCTCATCATCGTTGCTCCCTTTTAATTCTTCCAATGCTAGTAGACTTCTCGTTAGCTGAGAGGTTATTGTCATGGGTGGAGATGACTCGTGCTAACTTTGTATCCTTGGAGGATTCCACATAGGAACATTCCCATCCTCCTCCCACCAACGTTATGATGGTTGTTTTCGGTCTCACGGTAAAGAGATTGTTTCCTCTAAGGGTAAACGTAAAGCCTTTTTAAGCAAACCATTAGAAGGGTAAACGTAAAGCGTTTTTTAAGCAAAACCATTAGAAGAGGTTGAGAAAGGTCTCACAAAAAAGAGGAGGAAACATCAATTTCTCCTAATTACGATCTTGAGTACTTTTGGGTACTGTGGAAGTTATTTCCTAAGTGTTGAAGATTTCGTATGTTCTTTTAGTGAGTGTGCTTAGATAATGTAGTCGAGTTCATAGAAGTCCAAACACATGATAAGGTTGATATGGCCTTTCTAAAGCCACGACCTAATGGGACTTCACATTCGAATATGAATTTTTTTCAGAGACCTTGATATCCTTTTTCCTTTATCCTTTTTGAGTGTAGGATTCACTCTAATAATTGGACCTTTTTAAGGGCCTAACAAATTGTTTGCCAATACATCTAAATAAAGCCAACTATAAAAATATTTATGTATTTTTATCAACTAAAGTAGGGTTCGAAGGTCGATTATGTATTTTTAAACGATGCTTAACATTGACCTTTATTCACTATGTATACCTTTTCTTTCTTTCAAAATTTTAAGAACGAAATTTTCAAATTGAAATGCTGTTGGTCGATTCTCAAAGGCATCTCTTTTTTTATGCTGATAACACCCTTTGAATCCTATTATACCAGTAAAGACCTGATCAAATCGAGGGTTAAATACCTCATTTCTATTGAGGAAAAGAATAGACGTAAAGGTGCTTAAACACTCACCTTGACCAAGTATTGTCTATCTTTGTGCATTGAGTCAACTAGTAACCTAACTGAAGATCCATTGGTTTATTAGAGGTAGGTCTGTCCTTTTCAAACTCAGCTCTTGGGTCAAGGTCTAACTCCTAAGTGGTGGGTTTAAGATCTAACTCTTTAACAGAAGAAGAATGTGGGGGTTACCTTCTCAATGCGCAGACATTGCTTGTTTTGGACCTTTCATTGGCCATATCTAGTTCTTGTAAGTCTAAGATCTCGTCTGTTTGGTTGTATTGTTGAGGCTTTCAAGGAGTAAGAGAAAACTTCTAGGCTTAGTGCATAACATTCCCAAACTTCTTTAGGATGACCTTTACTATAGTGATTGTGTCGTCCTCAACACAAAATTTCATTTCCATGTGTGGCATGGACACAATGCCTTCCAACTTATTTAGGGTCCTTTTCTCTATGAGGATGTTATATGAAAGTATCTACATACACCAAAATATACCAAATTGTTAATGTCCAATATGCTTTAGGTGTCTTGAAGGTCATGAGTAGATTGACATAACCTTAATTATGTACTCACTTTCTCCTGAATTTAGAGAATCCTAACCATGGGTCTGGGTAAGATTGAATAAGGATCAAGGGAACGTCAAGCTTCTAAATGGTTGACCAATAATCAAACTCCCTGATCAATGGGGACCTTTGTTCACCTGCCAATTTGCTATAGTGGCAATAACAACTAAATCATATTGTTTGGGGTCGTTGGTAAAAACTCTTTATTAGTGAAAAGAATGAGTGGTAAGGATAAAATGGGAAATTGACCCACCCAGTTAATACTTTGGGGATATCATTTTTGTGCCAACTTAGAACTACAACCTCCCACAAATACTTCAGTGATATTGTGAATACTTCTTTGAACCCATGTTGTGGTTCCTCTTTTGGTTGCTCTAGTTGAGTAAGGAGTTCTTATGATTGCTATCTCCAACCTTCTCCTTAGAATAGATCGTGAAAATCTATACCCTGACTTGGTCTTCCTTCGCCCGAACCTCATACTCAACCATGTATGGTCTACTTATTTTAAACAAAGCGAGTTAGGACCCAAGACCTGATGATTTCTTCAATGGGGTCCTTCACCTTGCAACATTCCTTAGTTGTGTAAAAACTCTTTATTAGTGAAAAGAATGAGTGGTAAGGATAAAATGGGAAATTGACCCACCCAGTTAATACTTTAGGGATATCATTTTTGTGCCAACTTAGAACTACAACCTCCCACAAATACTTCAATGATATTGTGAATACTTCTTTGAACCCATGTTGTGGTTCCTCTTTTGGTTGCTCTAGTTGAGTAAGGAGTTCTTACGATTGCTATCTCCAACCTTCTCCTTAGAATAGATCGTGAAAATCTATACCCTGACTTGGTCTTCCTTTGCCTGAACCTCATACTCAACCATGTATGGTCTACTTATTTTAAACAAAGCGAGTTAGGACCCAAGACCTGATGATTTCTTCAATGGGGTCCTTCACCTTGCAACATTCCTTAGTTGTGTGTCCCTGATTTTGGTGTTAGCTGCAACACTTGTAGGGATCAACAAACTAGTGTGTCTGTTTAGGCTGAGGAAGTCAGATAAGCTTGAGGGTGTAGGCTTCCTGAAAGATGACATCTTGGCTAACATTTAAGGGAGTATAACTATCACATTCTCTACCTTGTCCTTATTTGAAAGCATAGGGCATAGTTTTTCTTTCTTGCTTACTCTTAGTAGAGTTTTCTTTGATATTGATGTACTAAGTAGCTTAAATTCAAAGTTCGTCCAAATTTTTGGGAGGTCAACATACAAAGAATCCAAAAATATGCCTAGGAGTAGTCCACATAGCAAATTATGCATCACTTATGTTTGGTGTAAGTCGGGAATTGACTAGTGATATTGGTGGAGCAGTCCATGTATTGCTGGAGTGATTTTTGGGATCTCTTTAAATGATGTATTGAAGGGAGGTTGATGAGGCCATCACAGGGTTGCAATCAACAAACAAAGTTGTGAAGATAATACAAAATATACTGAATGAATAAATGGAATTTGGGTGGACGGAGTAATACCATTCCAAGGGTAATCCCATAAAAGTGGTTGTGAATAGTCAATAATGTACTCCTAAGTCTTATGAAAATAGGTTGGCCTCGACCTATTAAGCTTTAATATGGCCATTTGGATCAATTGACATGTCATACTCTTTAATATTGATTGCAATCCATTTTGGGATCTGGATGCTCATGATCTTACATGGATTTGTTCAATGGAGGTGTAGGTATAAATTTGAAAGACATTTGTTGATCACATGCTCGAGACTCTCTCTAAGTAGATGCTTCATAAGTGCTTGATTAGGAGGGACAGGCCAAGTTGGTCTACTAGTAGTTCTTAACGGGTGGTTTGCCTGTTACGAGTTTTTATACTAGGTCAGTTGTCTCCAGCTTGTAGTCTCGTTGAAAGATTCTAACAAGACTCTACCATTTGCTTAGACTATTGTCTAAGCAAGGCATTTTAACAAGGTCTTTCAATGTGTCTAGAGTTGCGGCTTATATGTCATCACAACTTTGATACTTTGCCAAAGTTCGTTGCATTGAGGTGTGTCAACGAGACTCATAGTTCAAAGTTGCTTAGTCCCTTTCTTGTTTGTGCTTGGTTGGGTTGAATGAGATTCAACTACTCACTCAAAATGTTGAGCTCATGCTTGTGGCTTTGATTTTGATAATTCGATAAAATGGACTCTATCGAGTGTGTTGAGTCTATTGTTGAGAGCTTGAAGCTTGTCACAATGTTGATTATGCAAGAGCTTCATATCTTTATTAAATTGGTTTTGCATGCACAACGATCACATGTTGGAGGTTCTCCTCATTTCTTTGGGGTAAAAGCCTCCAATTTGTTGGCAATATTGGGTAACATCTCTTGGTATGATGACGTAAATGCCTGTGTTTGGCTTCACATAAGAACTATATATAATATGGTCGGAAAAAGTTTTACCTGAGTTTCATAGTGCGCACCAAATTTTTTAATCGAATTTAGACAAATTGATTCCGAAGTGGAAGTACTAACACTTTCAAGGGTCGAGTTGGTGTATCATGGTAAAAAAGTGATGAGTTGTAAGATGAAAGTATAGAATGATTATAGAGAATTGAGTGAGGACTCTATGTGATGATATACTATATTTATTAACTTCTTGGATATATAGATAATGATTGTAAAGATAATAAATATGAACTATTGAGTATCTACATAAGATATCATGACTAAATTATAACCTATATCTCTTGTATGTGTGAGTGATATAATGTAATATTTAATACAATTATGTAAATTTCAAAAGATGACGTATCTTGTAAATTCAATGGAAAAGTATGTTCACCTATGTCCATATATCTCAACTAAAAAGAAAATGGAGTTGAGATTCTTTCTTCTCGCATTTATGATTTCTTTATGTGCTTTTAGGTATGTGGAAAATGTAAAGAAAATATATATTTATGTAATTTCGTAGTGCACTTTGGTTAGGAAGATTCCAGATTGAGTGATAAGAAACATAATTTCAAAGTTAAAATTTTAGGCTTTGGGTTTTGATTTTAAATCTGAAATTTATTTCTTTTTTAATGTTTTTTAGCACAAAACTTCCGCATGAAGTATATGGGACTTTGATAAAAGAACAAACTTTTGAAGACCAATTGAAAAGTGAAAAAAAAAAAGTCTTGGTTAGCTAATCTAGAAGTGAAAAAACTACCTCCAAATTGTGTAATATAGAATATTAAACAACAAATTTTGAATTACATCATTCAAAACATAATACCTAAATTTGGAGTCTTTTCACCAAAATCGCATGAGATATTTTTGACATTTCTCAAAATTCCTTGAAGTGTAGTTAAGAAATATTTTGGGGCTCGTGCACTTCACATTTTTTTTTATGCACCCCAAAATTTTTTAAATTTATAATAATATATAAAGATGACTTTCTTTTTTGTGTCCACCTTTTAAAATATTATTTTACTCTTTAAAATATAATTATTTATTAAATTTTTAAAAATTGACTGTTATTTTTATAAACTTATGTTATAAAATCGTCTATATATGCTCTTCTCTTTTTCTCTATTTATCAATCTTTATTTTCTCATCTTGTATGATATATTTCACTTTATTTTTAATAAATATAATTTTATTAACTTATTAACATTACATTATCATCACCTACTAATATAATGTCATGTATATTTAAAAAATACGTACAGACAACGCGACATCGCCTGTGTATACGCTAATACCTCATAATGTCCTTTGAATTTGACTAAGTAAAACCCTAATTATTTTCTCTCCTTATATTTATTCTCGAAGCACTCAACCCTCACACTTTCACCCAGCGGAGACTCACTTCTTTCTTTCACTCTCTCCCAACTCACCAACTCCGCACCATACAATTTGTTCCTTTTTTCCTTCCACTCCCCACCCGAAAACCTCATTCCCTTCCCTTCCGTGGTGCATCGCAATGGTTGTAAAGCCAAAGTGTGACTAAAATCAATATAATCAAGGTTGAATAGTTTATGAATCCAAATGGCGCGAAATATGTGTATCTTTACATGATAACTATTGGAAAAACTTCCGAAAATCACTTTATTAATAGAGAACTAAAATAAATACAAGGAAATACATAAATAACTCTTCCATGTCCTTTGACCCCGAATACATCTATATCCTTCAAAGCAATAATTTAACTCAAACCTCACAACGCTATTATTATAGGAGTATAAGAAATAAAAAGAGTGTCAAATACAAGCCTGAAGTGTCTTTGACTCGAGGCAAGAAACATCATGGATTTAGAGTCCATTATATAGTCACTAACACCCATCCCTTGGTTATCCTATGCGATGTAGAACTTTTCAAGACATTATTTTCATCAGCCCAACATTCTCCACCCTGAATAAAATAAACACATCTTCATTGCCTATACCAGCAATTGTACCCCACCATAAGAAGTATCACTTGGAATTAAGTCGTTTCGAGAATTTTCACTTGGAATCAAACAATCCCAAGAATTTTCACTTGGAATCAAACCATCCCAAGAATTTTCACTTGGAATCAAACCATCTCAAGAATTTCCACTCGGAATCAAACCATCCCAAGAATTTTCACTTGGAATTAAACCATCTGAAGAATTTCAACTTGGAATCATACCATCCCAAGAATTTCTACTTGGAATCAAGCCATCCTAAGAATTTCCACTTGGAATCAAACCATTCCAAGAATTTCCACTCTGAATTAAGTCATCCCAAGAATTTCCATGCACCATGCATCAATGTCTGTGTATAATCACCACACACACCTTGCATATATATTAGCCAATGCCCGTGCATAAACACCATACACCCTCAAAACCATGCTGCTACCCACGACGCAAAACCACCTAACATTGCGAAAAGCCACAGATCGAACGTCCGCACTTCACAGCCACCATGTCGTCTAACTCCTTCGCCAAAGATGCAACACCTTCCGGCGTAGCACCTCCATTGACTCTTGTCGAAACCGATATGTAAATCGTAGAGCACTTCCTCCACGCACATGCTGCAAACCATGACTCACACATATCAAATATTTATCGTATATCACTCACCGAGCCATGCGAGCACCAATTGTGATGTCCTCCGCAAATCCAAGAGCATCTCGCCACACACGAACTCCACTACAGATCCAACACGACTCATAGTCCTTGCACTACCACGAACCCAACTGCAAATTCATCGTGTCAAAACAACACTGGCAATGATCCTTCCATTAAATTTATCCTTGTAACTTCAACAACCAAGGATGATTCTCCAACAACACAAAATTAATCTTTTTTGATGTGGAAGATCAGACTACGCTGCAACCACAAAGCATACTAAGAAAAAATCCTATCGAATCATAGCTCTGATACCACTATTGGGAAAACCTCTCGAGAATCAATTTATTAATAGAGAACTAAAATAAACACAAGAAAATACATAGACTACTCTCGCATGCCCTTTGACCTTGAGTACATCCACACTCTCAAAAGTAATAATTTAACCCAAACCTCACAAGCTTGAAGTGTCAAATATAAGCTTGAAGTGTCTTTGACTCAGGGCAAGGAACATCTTAGACTTAAAGTCCATTATATAGTCATTAACACCCACCCCTTGGTTATCCTAGCTGATGTGAAACTTTTCAAGACATGTTATTTTCATCAGTCCAACAATAACTCACTTGATGAATAAAATAATCAAATAGGAAAAAAAATCTAATAGATTAGATAATGTATTAACTAAGAAAATATCATGTTATGTAAAATTAATCGATTAGAACATTAATATAATGGATTATTCTAGTGAGACTTAGTTTTTTCAAGGGAAACACAACTAAAGCAATTACCATATTAATGTAATCGATTAAATTTGTCAGAAATTGGTTTTCACTTTAAAACGTTCATTCTTATATAAACACCGAGCAAGAAAGATTGGAGCTTCTTGGAGCATATCTTACGCGACTTTTGGAAAACATCAAGATAAATCAAGATCATGTTGATTCAAGTGTATCTTGACTTGACTTAGGTTTAAGTTATTCATCAACACATATTAGGTGTAGTTGTTCTAAATTTCTCTGTGCACACTTTCTATTCTAGTGGGTTCATTTCACTAAGAAAGTGATAGAGTTAGGCAATTGTGTGAAGCATTGTCTTGAGTAGAAATTCTTGAAGTGTTTCAAGTTTCTAAAGTATCATATGTGTAGATATAGCATAGGTGAATTCTTAAAATATTCTTTTTAATATTGTAGAGAAAATCTCTAGCTAAGGTTGCTGGATTAAAACTGGATGTAGATATGTTTAATTAGAACTAATATAATTTTTTGTGTTTTGTGATCTTAGTCTTTCCTTTATTATCCTTGATATTGTATTAAGAATCCAAATCATCAACTTCATATACACCTTGTTGATAGTCTTAAACAATTTTGAAAATAAAAAACTAAATTAAAAAAAGAGGTATTTTTGAACATAACCAATTCAACCCCACTACCCCTCTTGGTTTTGAGGATATTGGTCATATCTAATTTAACATTTTATTGGAAGTTAGAGCAAAAACTTCTATACTTAGCCTCTATAATACAACAAGTAGTAAGTTGTTGCTTTCGGAATCACTAAGAAATGAAACTGGGACTAAGGAAGTGTTGTTGTAGGGTTGCTCTAGAAGGTGTAGGGGGGGGGGGGG
>Ga0209389_1003010_pt1 | contig 13306 bp, 1 predicted proteins | sample CowpearedBW_FD_187526 | JGI IMG/M metagenome (GOLD analysis project Ga0209389, IMG submission 187526) | Root nodule microbial communities of legume samples collected from California, USA - Cow pea red BW (SPAdes) (version 2) | ecosystem: Host-associated > Plants > Roots > Nodule | place: USA... | reverse complement strand
GAATTTGATTATAAGTTAATATAATCAACTCTTATTACTTGCACTAGGTGGTTGGCTTGAAAAAAAAAAGGCCAAACCAGATAGGCAAATAAGTGAGGAATAATAAATAAATATGTCGAGAGCTGTGTATTACATATCGTACAATTTTTTAAAATTTATTAATCAATATATTTTTTATCATCCAATGGGATGTACCTCTTATGTACCCCGAATTTTATTATAAGTTACAAAAATCAACCCTTGCTTGCACGAGGAGGCTAGCTTGAAGAAAAAAAAATAGGTCAAATCAGATAGACAAATAAGTAGGGCACAAAGAACAAAAAGTGTGGAGCTGCTTAATACTTATCATACATTTTTTTCAAAATTTATTTATCAATCTTTTTTATTATCATCCAAATGGATGCACTCCTTATGTTCCAAAAATTTGATTATAAGTTACAAAATTCAACCATTATTGCTCGCACTATGTGGCTGGCTTAAACAAAAAAATAGTCCAAACAAGATAGATAGGTAAATAAGTGGGACATAATAAACAATTAAGTGGGGAGTTGTGTATTCCTTGTCGTACAAATTTTTAAAATTTATTAATCATTTTTTTATCATCCAATGGGATGTAGCTCTTATGTACTCTGAATTTTTATTATAAGTTACAAATATCAAGCCTTATTGCTTTCAATAGGTGGGGTTGGCTTGAAAAAAAAAACATAGTCCAAACCATATAGGTAATTAAGTGGGGCATAATAAACAAATAAGTGGGTCGTTGTGTAATACTCTCCGTACAATTTTTTAAAATTTATTAATCAATCTTTTTATTTATCATCTATCATCCAATGGGATGTACCTATAATGTATCTCGAATTTGATTATAAGTTAATAAAATCAACTCTTATTACTTGCACTAGGTGGCTGGCTTGAAAAATAAAGTATGTCAAACTAGATAGGCAAATAGGTGGAGCACATAGAACAAAAAGTTGAGAGCTGCGTATTACTTTTTGTACAATTTGTTAAAATTTACTGATGAATTTTTTTTTATCATCCAAAGGAATGCACTTCTTATGTATCATAAATTTGATTATAATTTACAACAATCAACCCTTATTACTTGCACTTGGTGACTGACTTGAAGAAAAAAATTGGCCAAATCAAATAGGCAAATAAGTGGGGCATAATATACAAATAAGTGGAAAGGTGTGTATTACTTTTCGTACAATTTTTTGAAATTTACTAATCAATTTTTTTTTTGTTATCATCCAAAGGGATGCACTTCTTATGTAACACAAATTTGATTATAAGTTACAAAAATCATCGCTTATTACTTGCACTAGGTAACTAGCTTGAAGAAAAAAATAGGCCAAACCAGATAGACAAATGAGTAGAACATAATAAACAAATAAGTGGAGAGTTGTGTAATACTTTTCGTACAATTTTTCAAACTTTATTAATCAATATCTTTTTTATCATCCAATGGGATGTACCTCTAATATACCCCGAATTTGATTATAAGTTAATAAAATCAGCCCTTATTAAATGCACTATGTGGTTGGTTTGAAAAAAAATTACGCCAAAAAAAATAGACAAATAAATGGGACATGATAAAAAAATAAGTGGAGAGTTACGTGTTACTTTTCGTACAATTTGCTAAAATTTACTACTCAATCTTTTTTATCATCCAATGGGATGTACCCCTTATGTACTCCAAATTTTATTATAAGTTACAAATATCAAGCTTTCAATTGGTGGTTGACTTGAAAAAAAAATATTTAGTCCAATCCATATAGACAAATAAGTGGGAAGCTGCGTAGTACTTTCGATAAGATTTTTTAAATTTTATTAATCAATCTTTTTATCATCCAATGGGATGTACCTCTAATGTACACCGAATTTTATTATAAGTTAATAAAATCAACTCTTATTACTTGCACTTGGTGGCTGGCGAAAAAAATAGACCAAACCAAATTGACAAACAAGTGGGGAATAATAAATAAATAAATAAGTGGAGAGCTGTGTATTACTTAATCTTTCTTTTATCATCCAAAGGGATCTACATCTTATGTACCCCGAATTTTATTATAAGTTACAAAAATCAACCCTTATTACTTGAACTAGGTGCGGCTTGAAGAAAAAAATAGGTCAAACTAGATAGAGAAATAAGTGGGGCACAAAGAACAAATAAGTGAAATAAGTGGGGAACTACATATTATTTTACGTACAATTTTTTAAAATTTACAAATTTACTAATCAATCTTTTTTTAATCATCCAATTGATGTACCTCTTATGTACCCAAATTTGATTATAAGTTAAAAAAATCAACCCTTATTGCTTGCACTAGGTGGCTGGCTTGAAAATAAAAGTAGGTCAAACTAGATAGGAAAATAAGTGGGTCACATAGAACAAATAAGTTGGGAGCTGCGCATTACTTTTCGTATAATGTTTTTAAAATTTAGTGATCAATATTCTTTTTTATCATCCAAAGGAATACACTTCTTATGTACCAGAAATTTGATTATAATTAACAAAAATCAACCCTTATTACTTGCACTATGTGATTGGCTTGAAGAAAGAAATAGGCCAAACCAGATAGGCAAATGAGTGATGCATAATAAATAAATAAGTGGGGAGCTGCCTAATACTTTTCGTACAATTTTTCAAACTTTATTAATCAATCTTTTTTTTTTATCATCCAATGGGATGTACATCTAATGTACCCCAAATTTGATTATAAGTTAATAAAATCAACCCTTATTAATTGCACTAGGTGGCTGACTTAAAAAAAATAGGTCAAACAAGATAGGCAAATAAGTGGAGTATGATAAACAAATAAGTGGATAGTTGCGTGTTACTTTTTGTACAATTTTTCAAAATTTACTAATCAATCTTTTTTATCATCCAATGGGATGTACCCCATATGTACTCCGAATTTTATTATAAGTTACAAATATCAAACCTTATTGCTTTCAATAGGTGGCTGACTTGAAAAAAAATATATAGTTCAAATCATATAGGCAAATAAGTGGGACATAATAAAAAAACTAAATGGGGAGCTGCGTAATACTCTCCATAAGATTTTTTACAATTTATTAATCAATCTTTTTTTTTATCATAAAATAGGATGTACCTCTAATGTACCCCGAATTTTATTATAAAATAATAAAATCAACTCTTATTAGGTGGCTGGCTTGAAAAAAAAAAGTCGAACCAGATTGACAAATAAGTGGAGAATAATAAATAAATAAGTGGAGAGCTGTATATTACTTTTCGTAAAAATTTTAAAAATTTATTAATCAATATTATTTTATCATCCAAAGGGATGTACCTCTTATATATCCGAATATGATAATAAGTTACAAAAATCAACCATTATTGCTTGTACAAGGTGACTGGCTTGAAGAAAAAAATAGGACATAACAGACAAATAAGTGGGACTTAATAAACAAATAAGTGGAAAGCTACGTAATATTTTTCATACAATTTTTTAAACTTTATTAATCAATCATCAATCTTTTATCATTATTATCTAATGGGATGTACCTCTATTGTACCCCAGATTTGATTATAAGTTTCAAAAATAAACTCTTATTACTTGCACTAGTTGGCTGAGTTGAAAAAAAAAAGTCAAACTAGATACGCAAATAGGTGGGGCACATAGAACAAATAAGTTGGGAGCTGCGTATTACTTTTCGTACAAATTTTTAAAATTTACCGATCAATCTTTTTTTTTATCATCTAAAGGAATGTACTTCTTATGTACCAGAAATTTGATTATAAGTTACAAAAATCAACCATTATTGCTTGCATTAGGTGACTGGCTTAAAAAAAATAGTTCAAACGGGATAGACAAATAAGTGTATTCCTTTTCGTACAAGTTTTTAAAATTTATCAATCAATTTTTTTTATCATCCAAAGGAATGTACCATGTACCCCAAATTTGATTATAAGTTAAAAAAAAATCAACCCTTATTGCTAGCACTAGGTGGTTGGCTTGAAAAAAAATAGTGCAAATGAGATAGCAAATAAGTGGGGCATAATAAACAAATAAGTGAGGAGCTCCGTGTTACTTTTCGTACAATTTTTAAAAATTTATTAATCAATCTTTTTTTTTATCTTCCAATGGGAAGTACCTCTTATGTACCCTGAATTTGATTATAAGTTAATAAAATCAACCCTTATTAGTTGCACTAGGTGGCTACCTTGAAAAAAAATGTCAAACAAGATAGGCAAATAAGTGGAGCATAATAAACAAATAAGTGGAGAACTGCGTAATAATCTTCGTACAATTTTTTCAAATTTATTAATCAATCTTTTTTTTTATCATCCAATGGGATGTACCTCTAGTGTACCCTGAATTTGATTATAAGTTAATAAGATCAACTCTTATTACTTACTTGCACTAGATGGCTGGCTTGAACAAAAAAATACGCCAAAAAGGAAAGGAAAATAAGTGGGGAATAATAAATAAAGTGGAGAGCTGCGTATTACTTCTCGTAGAATTTTTTAAAATTTATTAATCGATCTTTTTTTTATCATCCAAAGGGATGTACCTCTTATATAACCCGAATATGAAAATAAGTTACAAAAATCAATCATTATTGCACAAGGTGGCTAGCTTGAAGAAAACAAAAATAGGTCAAAATAAGTGGAAATTAATAAACAAATGAGTGGGAAGCTACGTAATATTTTTCGTACAATGTTTTAAACTTTATTAATTAATCTTTTTTTTATTATGCAATGGGATGTACCTCTAATGTATCCCGAATTTGATTATAAGTTTCAAAAATCAACTCTTATTACTTACACTAGTTGGCTAGGTTGAAAAAAAATAGGCTGAACCAGATAGGCAAATAAGTGGAGAATAGTAAATAAAAAACTGGAGAGCTGTTACTTTTTGTACAATATTTTAAAATTTTTTAATCAATTTTTTTTTATCTTCCAATGGATATGTACCTCTAATGTATCCCTGAATTTGATTATAAGTTAATAAAATCAACTCTTATTACTTGCACTAGGTGGTTGGCTTGAAAACAAAAAGTCAAACTATATAGGCAAAAAGTGGGGAATAATAAATAAATAAGTGGACAGTTGCGTATTACATTTTGTACAATTTTTTAAAATTTATTAATCAATATATTTTTTATCATCCAATGGGATGTACCTATTATGGACCCCGAATTTTATTATAAGTTAAAAAAATAAACCCTTTTTGCTTGCATTAAGTGGCTGGCTTGAAGAAAAAAATAGGAAAAACCAGACAAACAAATAAGTAGGGCACAAAGAAGAAAAAGTGGGGAGTGGTTTAATACTTTTCGTACAATTTTTTAAAATTTATCGATCATCCTTTTTTGTTACCATCCAAAGGGATGCACTTTTTATGTACCATAAATTTGATTATAAGTTACAAAAATAATCATTTATTACTTGCACTAGGTGAATGACTTGAAGGAAAAAATTGGTCAAACCAGATAAGCAAATAAGTGGGACATAATATACAAATAAGTGAAATGCAACATATCACTTTTCGTATTATCTTTTAAAATTTACTAATAAATCCTTTTTTATCATCCAATGAGATGTACCCTTATGTACATCGAATTTTATTATAAGTTACAAAAATTAATCCTTATTGCTTGAACTAGGTGGCTGACTCTAAGAAAGAAATAGATCAAAATAGATAGGCAAATAAGTGGGGCACAATGAACAAATAAGTGGGAAGCTGCATATTATTTTTCGTATAATGTTTTAAAATTTACTAATCAATCTTTCTTTATCATCCAATAGATGTACCTGTTATGTACCCCGACTTTGACAATAAGTTTCAAATATCAACCCTTATTGCTTGCATTAGGTGGCTGGCTTAAAAAAATAGTCCAAACGAGATAGGCACATAAGTGGGGGCATAATAAACAATTAAGTGGGGAGCTGCGTATTCCTTTTCAAACAATTTTTAAAAATTTATTAATCAATCTTTATCTTTATCATCCAATGGAATGTACCTCTTATGTACCCGACTTTGACAATAAGTTAAAAATATCAACCCTTATTGCTTACACGAGGTGGCTAGCTTAAAAAAAATAGTCCAAACGAGATAGGCAAATAAGTGGGGGCATAATAAACAATTAAGTGTAGAGTTGCGTATTACTTTTCTTACCATTTTTCTAAAATTTATTAATCAATCTTTTTTTTTAAATATCCAATGGGATGTACCTCTTATGTACCTTGAATTTGATTATAAGTTACAAAAATCAACCCTTATTGTTGGCACTAGGTGACTAGTTTGGAGAAAAAAAATAAGTCAAACCAGATAGACAAATAAGTAAGGCATAAAGAGCAAAAAGTGGGGAGTTGCTTAATACTTTTCGTACAATTTTTTAAAATTTATTGATCAATCTTTTTTTGTTATCATCTAAAGGGGTGCACTTCTTATGTACCACAAATTTGATTATAAGTTACTAAAATAATCCCTTATTACTTCCACTAGGTGACTCGCTTGAAGAAAAAAATAGGCCAAACAAGATAGGCAGATAATTGTGGCATAATAAATAAATAAGTGGGGAGCTACGTAATACTTTTCATACAATTTTGTAAACTTTATTAATCAATATTTTTTTTATCATCCAATAAGATATACCCCTAATGTACCCCGAATTTAATTATACGTTAATAAAATCAAGCCTGATTAGTTGCACTATATGGCTGGCTTAAAAAAAATAATAGGCCAAACAAGATAAGCAAATAAGTGGGGCATGATAAACAAATAAGTGGAGAACTGCGTGTTACTTTTCGTACAACTTTTTAAAATTTACTGATCCATCCTTTTTTATCATCCAATGGTATGTACCCTTTATGTACTCCAAATTTTATTATAAGTTAGAAATATCTAGCCTTATTTCTTTCAATAGGTGGGGCTGCCTTGAAAAAATATATAATCCAAACTAGATATGCAAATAAGTGGGGTATAATATACAAATAAGTGGGATGCAACGTATTACTTTTCATACAATTTTTTTAAAATTTACTAATAAATCTTTTTTAATCATCCAATAGCTTTTATGTACTCCGAAAATATAAGTTACAAAAATCAACCCTTATTGCTTGAACTAGGTGGCTGGCTTGAAAAAAAAAAGTAGGCCAAACCAAATAAGCAAATAAGTGGGGCACAAAGAACAAATAAGTGGGGAGCTGTATATTATTTTATGTACAACTTTTTAAAATTTATTAATCAATCCTTTTTTATCATCCAATGGGATGTACCTCTTAACCTTGAATTTGATCATAAGTTACAAAAATCAACCTTTATTGTTGGCACTAGGTGACTGGTTTGGAGAAAAAAATAAGTCAAACCAGATAGACAAATAAGTAAGGCATAAAGAACAAAAAGTGGGGAGTTGCTTAATACTTTTCGTAAAATTTTTCAAAATTTATTGATCAATTTTTTTTGTTATCATCTAAAGGGATGCACTTCTTATGTACCACAAATTTGATTATAAGTTACTAAAATAATTCCTTATTACTTCCACTAGGTGACTCGCTTGAAGAAAAAAATAGGCCAAACAACATAGGCAGATGAGTGTGGCATAATAAATAAATAAGTGGGGAGCTGCGTAATACTTTTCATACAATTTTGTAAACTTTATTAATAAATATTTTTTTTTATCATCCAATAAGATATAGCTCTAATGTACCCCGAATTTAATTATAAGTTAAGAAAATCAAGCCTTATTAGTTGCATTATGTGGCTGGCTTAAAAAAAATAAGGCCAAACAAGATAAGCAAATAAGTGGGACATGATAAATAAATAAGTGGAGAACTGCGTGTTACTTTTCGTACAATTTTTTAAAATTTACTAATCCATATTTTTTTATCATACAATGGTATGTACCCGTTATGTACTCCAAATTTTATTATAAGTTATAAATATCTAGCCTTATTTCTTTCAATAGGTGGGGCTGGCTTGAAAAAATATATAATCCAAACTAGATATGCAAATAAGTGGGGTATAATATACAAATAAGTGGGATGCAACGTATCACTTTTCATACAATTTTTTTAAAATTTACTAATAAATCTTTTTATCATTCAATGGGATGTACCTCTTATGTACTCCGAAAATATAAGTTACAAAAATCAACCCTTATTACTTGAGCTGGCTTGAAGAAAAAAAGTAGGTCAAACTAGATAAACAAATAAGTGGGGCACAAAGAACAAATAAGTGGGGAGCTGCATATTATTTTATGTACAACTTTTTAAAATTTACTAATCAATCTTTTTTTCTATCATCCAATGGGATGTATCTCTTATGTACCCCGAATTTGATAATAAGTTTTAGAAATCAACCCTCATTGCTTGCACTAGGTGGTGGCTGGCTTGACAAAAAAATGGGTCAAACCTGATAGACAAATAAATGTGACATAAAGAATAAATAAGTGGGGAGCATTATTGTATTGTTTTTCGTACAATTTTTAAAAATTTACTAATCAATCTTTTTTTCATCATCCTATTGGTTTGTCCTACTTATGTACCCCAAATTTGATTATAAGTTACAAAAATCAATCTTATTGTTTGCACTAGGTGGCTAGCTGGAAAAAAAATAGGTCAAACCAGATAGGTAAATAAGTGGGTCATAATAAACAACAGATAAGTAGGGAGCTGCATATTACTTTTTGTACAATCTTCAAAATTTACTAATCAATCTTTTTTATCATCCAAATGGATGTACCTCTTATGTACTCCCGAATTTAATTATAAGTTACAAAAATCAACCTATATTACTTGCACTAGGTAGCTGGCTTGAACAAAAAAATAGGCCAAATCAGATAGGCAAAGAAGTGGGACATAATAAACAAATAAGTGGGAGCTAAATAATACTTTTTGTACAATTTTTTAAACTTTATTAATCAATCTTTTTTTATCCTCCAATGGGATGTACCTCTAATGTACCCCAAATTTGATTGTAAGTTAATAAAATCAACCCTTATTAGTTGCACTAGGTGGATGGCTTGAAAAAACAAAATAGGTAAAACAACATAAGCAAATAAGTGGCACATAATCAACAAATAAATGGAGAGTTGCGTATTATTTTTCGTATAATGTTTTAAAATTTACTAATCAATCTTTTTTTATCATTCAATGGGATGTACCCTTATGTACTCTAAATTTTATTATAAGTTACAAATATCAAGCGCTTTCAGTAGGTGGGGTTGGCTTGAAAAAAAATATAGTCCAAACCATATAAGCAAATAAGTGCGGCATAATAAACAAATAAGTGGATAGTTGCATAATACTCTTCGTACAATTTTTTAAAATTTATTAACCAATCTTATTTTTTTTTATCCAATGGAATGTACCTCTAATGTACCTGAATTTTATTATAAGTTAATAAAATCAACTCTTATTACTTGCACTAGGTGACTGACTTGAAAAAAAAACGCCAAACCAGATAGGCAAATAAGTGGGGAATAATAAATAATTAAGTAGAGAACTGCGTGTTACTTTTCTTACCATTTTTTAAAATTTATTAATCATTCTTTTTTTTATCATCGAATGAGACGTACCTCTTATGTACCCCGAATTTAATTATAAGTTACAAAAATGAACCCTTATTGCTGGACTAGGTGGCTGACTTGAAGAAAAAAATAGGTCAAACCAACAAATAAGTGGGGCACAAAGAACAAAAAGTGGGGAGCTACTTAATACTTTTCGTTAAATTTTTTAAAATTTATTGATCAATCTTTTTTTTTTTTGTTATCATCCAAAGGATGCTCTTCTTATGTATCACAAATTTGATTATAAGCTATAAAAATCATTCTTTATTACTTGCACTAACTAGCTTGAAGAACAAAAAAAATAGGTCAAACCATATAGACAAATAAGTGGGACATAATAAACAAATAGGTGGAAAGCTGCGTAATTTATAACAATTATAAATATTTTATTTAAAAATTGAATCTAAGAATTATATTCAATTTATAATTAAATATAATAATTTATAATTAAATTTCAAAAATAATTAACTAAAATGTCAATTTAAAAAAAAAGGATTAGTATAATTTTTATAAAAGATATTAAATTTGGTGTCAATTTTAAAGGAAAAAAATTTATTCATTTTAACAAAAATGTGGACTAAATTAAACAAAAATAACAAATATAGAAACTAAATTGAACACAAAAAATAACACAACCACAAACTAACACGTGGCACTGACATTGACACGTGACACAATTATAACTTGACACGTGATAATTTTTTATAAAATTAAAAAGTTAAAAAAAATTAAAATATTAAAAATATTAAAAAAAAACGAAGCTGACATGTAACATATACAGTTCAAAAACGTTAACTATTTAAACACGGTTAGTAAAAAGGCCTAAATTGACCAAAATTTGACGAAAATGAGAATCTAATTAAAGACAATATGAAAATGAAAACCAAATTGAATAAAAAGAGCGTAAATAAGAACCAAATATATATTTATACCAAACTGAAAATATGAAAAACTGAAAATATTTATACCTAACTGAAAATAAGTAAAATAATATTTAAATGAAAAACTTTCTAAAATTTGCGAAGAATCAGAGATATAATTATTATTGTTTTCTTTAATCGACTTTCAATGCAATTTTTATAATATATTTATAATTTCATCATAATAAAGTAATTAATTAACAAACTTAAATATAATAAATAAAAATAATTAAAAATTGAATATTTTTCTGGATAATTTATCTTAATATATTTTTTAAATATACTTTTAATAATATTTTTTATTTTAATTTAAAATTTATTTAAATTTAATATATTTTTAATAATTAGAATAAAATAAAAAATTAATATAATATAATTATAATTATAAAAAATCAATCACATCTACTATTTTTTTTTATTAAAATCCATTATTTTTTTTAATCCAAACAACTTCGAATTTTACTCTTTTTCTCTTCTATTTCACTCAATCTCATCTCTCAGTACAAAACAATAATTAATAAATCATTAATTTATTAATGATTCTAAATAAATTTATTTATAGATCAATGATTTGCATGTGATAATTGGTTAAAATTTTCTTGTTGTTTAAAACATCACTTTTGTATAAAAATATGTGTAAATATAATGATTTATAATTTTTTAATATATGAATTAAATATAATTTTGTTTAGTTTTATTTATTCTTTTTTGTTATTAATCGTTAGAAAATATCGATAACTATTATCATGTGTTTTTTTTTCTTCACTTTGGAAAGAGTGACTGGTTTTAAAGATTTGAAAATGATATCAATAGAAAATTTATTAATTTCTCTTTTCATTTTCATTGAAAAAAAACTAAGATCAATGATGTGCTCAATTGAAGGTTCTTAATTTTCCAAAAAGTCAACAAGATAAGAAGACTTTGTTTATCAATCATCATAGCATTGATGCATCTGCTTTAGAAATGATACTAGGACTAGTACAGCGAAGAAATGTTATATTTTTATTGCATATGAATGAAAAAAAAACATAGCTACGAATTTTATTCGAATTTTAACACTCACAGATAAAATAAAGAATTATTGTGATAAAATAGAAGATAAAACACATTTTTATAAGAACTTAAGGACATTCATTAACAAGGTTAGATCAAATAGCTTTTGCAATTGAAAAGTAATAAGTATGATGACACAAGTTGATGAATCGTAAAGAATTCTTAAAGCACAAGAAACCAAACTCCAAATACTTTGTAGAACTATGTAATGTTCTCTATGTTTCAAGATGAAAATAATTTCATACCATAAGACAATTATTTGAAAGAGGGTTTTAATTATGTGTCCATGGAGGATAATCATATGAATTCTATCCATCTATAAATAAGATTTTAATATTAAACTTCTTATCGGTACAAATAAAGAGTTTAACAATTATAATTAGTGATAAGAGTCGGACATGACATCATAGATGAATCTCATAAGTTTAAATGACTTGAAAATTAGAAAAAAATGGTACATGAGTTGCCTATTGATATTCTAAATCAATAATATAGAAATTATAAGTGGTTTATAGTGATGTGTGTGAAAATTTTGAGGCACAATCTTTAGGAAGTAATATATATGTTGGCTTTTTTGTTGATGAATTTACTCCATAAATCTTGATCTACCAAAAAAAATGAAAAATACTCCAATGAGTTTAAGAAATATTGTGATGGAAAGAAAGTAATATACGAAGTTATTGCACTTCTCTGCACACCATAACACAATGTGAAATTACATTCTATATAAAGAAGTTATTTGTGTGACAAATTGGCGTGGAGACAAAGAAAATAGAATAAACATCTGAAATTATGATTTCAAAATTAGTTTAACAACAATTTTCCGGAGCTCATGAAGCTAAATTTTGCTTTCTGTAACATAAGTCTTAATGCATCTCTAGACTAATAACAAGTGATGAAGGAGCATGCATTTGCACATGGGACCAATACATATATAAAATCAAAGTTTCATTTCTTTAAAGATCAAGTAAGCAAATAAAAGTTTAAACTTAATTATGAGGAACATCAAGGAGAGATACTGACGAAGCTTTTAAGGAGTATCAAATTTAATGAAGTAAAAGACAAAGTTAGAATTGGTTTGTAATTATTAAAATTCTATTGTTGTTTTGTTAGACAGTTGCTAAGTTAGGTGGAAAGAACTACCTTTTATAAGACATGAATAAATGCAAAGACGTAGAACTTTTCCCGACCAATCAAAATATGTACAGTTTTATTTAGTTTCATCTTTTTTCAATTAGTGCTAATTACTAAAAATGTTTGGAAACTTCAACCATTTTCTTTGTGTTGTTTTTGTTGCCAAATGGTTGATTCACGTTGTAAGGAGAATGGAAAAGTTTTTCTCTCATAAGGAGGATTTGTCTTTTCTATATTTTTTTATGGGTTAAATATATTTTTGGTCCTTTAATTTTTAGTAAATTTTAGAATTAGTTTATTTTAAATTTTTGGACCAATTTAATCCTTCATCTTTCAAAATATGTGAATTTAGTCTTTTTAATCAAATTTTGTTATGTTTATTTGATGTTTTATACACATCTCAGGATTGTATTTGAGTTGTTTAGACTATTATGAAACGTGCTTGAAATGTCAAATAAACTTAACAAAATTTGATTAAAATAACCAAATTCACATATTTCGAAAGGTGAAGGACTAAATTAGTTCAAAGTTTCAAAATGGATTAATTTAAAAATTTACTGAAAGTTAAGAGGCCAAAAACATATTTAACCTTTTTTTTATTAATGAGTACAATAATTGAATAATGCTACTTTGACACCAATTTGTTTTTTTTTTTTATTTTT
>Ga0209389_1003006_pt1 | contig 13308 bp, 7 predicted proteins | sample CowpearedBW_FD_187526 | JGI IMG/M metagenome (GOLD analysis project Ga0209389, IMG submission 187526) | Root nodule microbial communities of legume samples collected from California, USA - Cow pea red BW (SPAdes) (version 2) | ecosystem: Host-associated > Plants > Roots > Nodule | place: USA... | reverse complement strand
AAAAATTAAAATCTGATTGGGCCACAAATTATACAGATGAGAAAAAACTGGCGGGCCGGCCCGCCAGCCCGTCAGCCCGCCAGCCCGCGGGCCGGGCTCAGAAACGCAACCCGTTTTACCATGTCGGACAAGCCCGGCCCGGCCCGTTTAATACGGGCCAAAAACGGGCCGGGCCAAAACGGGCAGGGCTGGCCCGTTTTGACACCCCTACTTGTTATGTACAAGTAATAAAGTGGATAAGTCCAATATCATTTTCCCAAGAGACTCTCGTTGTGTAGAAAAATATGATTATTTACTAATTTAGGCAAAAAACTTTGAAGGAATGAAAATTATTGATTTGTAAATAAAATAAACCTAATTTCTAGAAAAATAATCAAATTGATTAAATGAAATATATGGTAAAGGCTTCACCGGAGTAGGGTTTCCTAATCCAATTAAATGTAAAAATACTAAACAATATACCTCTAATTTGTACTATAACATTCACACTACTATTTAACAAGCCCTAATTTCTTAGAAACAAGTCTAAACCTTAATAATAAAAGTTCTAATCTCTTACATAATTTTATCATAGATTTGCATTAAGCATTAAGTTCAAATGTTTAGAATCATCAATGAATAAATCTCCATGTCTAGAGTTGAATCTATTAGTTATTCTATCCTAGTCTAGGTTTTAACTTAAGTTTAGTCTATCAAATACCCACATATATGAAATTAATAAATTATCATGAGTTAAGAATGAGAATAGAACACAAAAATAATAGAAAAGAAATTTATTGAATAGTAGAAATCACATAGTTAAGATACATTACGTGAAATATTCATTTACAAAGGAGTTACTTAGTCCTATACATTTTCATTAATTTCCACTTATCTGCAAAATCTTAATTATCTAAGCAAATATTAATCAAATACTAATAAAATATAAAATAGTTATCTTTTCTAAAATTATTAAAAAGACAATAATAAAAATATCAATAAAAAATAAAAATAAGAAAAATAAAAAACATTATAATATCAATTATCAATTGAGATGATATCGGATTATACATAATCAAGGGCGCTCTATAGTTATGACTAAGGGGGCCACAACCTCCCATTTTTTTCTATATTTATATAATTTTAAATGTATTTTTGAAAAAATTAATTTTTTAATATTTTTTAATATTTGATATTTAAAAATAATTATACATCTATATCTATTTATAAAAAAAAAATCTTTTTGTTGTTTATATTTATTTTTCAATCTTATCTTTTAAATTTTTTTAAATAAAAATAATTATTTCATTAATATTATATTTTAAATGATTATTTTCTTAATGTAAACATTTTTTTATTTTATTTTTTTAAATTAATTATTATAAATAAAAATTAAATATTATAAAACTATAAAAATTATTTATATTTAATTTTATAATTATAATAATAACAATAATTATAGTTTTATTTTTTTTATTATCATAAAAAAACTTAAATACAATGTTTTTACTAATTTATATAAAAAGATTAGAATTACTCTTTCAGATTTTATTTTCGTTCAAAAATATGAAATTTGTCTTCTAGAGTTTTTTAGTCTCAAATTTAGTTCCGATTTTTGAAAAAATGATGCAATTTAATAAATTTTCATTAAATTTATTGAATTAGATCAATATTTTTTCATAAAAATTGAAGTTGTAAATAAAGATGATTTGCTTTGTTGGTGTAGTTGACATAATCCTAGTATCAATTTTGAAAAAAAATTCATGTTCCACCTCAAAAAATTTAACATAAAGGACCAAACTACATCAGTTTTTAAAAATCAGGACCAAATTGAGAATAAAAAATACTAGAGAACCAACTTGATATTTTTGGTCGAAAAAATGGACCAAAAAAATAATTCAACTAAAATTTTAACACTCCAAAATGTTGTTTGAAAATCCACCATAGTACATAATACACTAGCCACAAATTCAATATAATCCAAATGAAAGTCCTAAAGTGTCGAAATGATCTACGTACTGAAATTATACAAAGTAAATTTTACATTCCTTGACAATTCGTCCTATAAATATATTCATCATCATTGTTCTCCCATTACTTTTTATATAAAATTAATTATTTTAGATTAAATCAAATTTTTATTTCTTTTAAAATTATGTAGATTGTACAATACAAATAATTATATATAATACATTTTGTTAAAAATACATACAAATAACTTAAATATATTTTCATCATAAAACAAATTTAAAAAATTATTATTTACTTTTATAAAATATAATATTTATAATAAATTTAATTATATTTAAAATTTAAAATTATTTTAATAAATATATCATAAATTTTAAAACCCGTGTGTTGCACGGTTATAAATACCAGTACTCCATTATACATATGTAAAATTTGAAAACCCAAAAATAAAAATATATTAAATTCATCCTACAAATTAAATTTTATTTAATACATTTTTACTTGATTTAGATTATGAAAAAGATATAGTAATTAGTGTTTTACCATTTTATTTAAAATCGTATCATGACTACTGTTCTTTAAAAGGAAACATTATTAATACGTAGCACTAACAATTAAGAGAGAAAGATTTTTCACACGTAAAGGTTCACAGGCTAAATGGGTATGTCATTAAGAATTCTAAGCTTCAAGAAAAGGACATATTACAGCTTTATTACTGGTGACATTTTGTAAACTATATTATTAACGTAGCATAAAAATATTCCCAAATTTAATTCAAATTAAATTAATTGTTTCACTTAATTATTTTTATTTCATTTTTTCTACGTATGCAAACAAATATGAATACAATAAATAGAAATTATAAGATTTTAATCCATTAAATATACGCAAAATATTACGCCTATATAATTCAATTTAATGCTCCATATTGTTGCTTGCGAATAGTATTGCAATTGCTAATATTGTTACAAGATTTTACTGTAGAAGGAAATATTATAACTTCTATCAATACGTTAAAGCAAAGCAATAAATGAGGAAGAAATGTGAGAATGTTAAGTCGTTACGTCTTTAAAAATCCTAAGCATCGATATGTCAACATATTTAATAATCTCTTACTTTCTTAAAAATATTATATTTTACGTATTAATGCTTTATCTTCATTAATATTTCATGATTATAAAATATAAAATATTTTATCTACAGCTTCATTAATTGTTTTTATTGTCATCATTAGCATTTGTAAATTGTTACAAAGAGGACAAAACTGTTTTAGTTAAATAAAATTCGTACTCAATTATTTTTTTACTTAACTGTTTTATCTTTATTTCTTTGTATATGTACACAAACTAACTATCTAATATTAGTAAAAGAAAATTCTCGTAGTATTTGCTTTAAGTTTTTAATGATAAATAAGAATATATTACACACAATTCACAATTTAAAAATTATAATTCCTTGATAGGATATTTAAAATTTAAAATAATTAAATATGCAAATAAAACCAATCTTCGTTTTTCTTATTTTTACACATTAAAATGTATAGAAAAAAGTATGTACCCTTATGTCCTTTTACACACATACTTAAAACAAACTTAAAAAATAAGGCATTTTATTTAAAATTTATTTTTTGAGTTTTTTTTTATGCAAAATTATTTATTAAATTATCATAATTAATTTTATTTTACATTTCTTTTTCAATAAATAATAAAGCTAATTCATTTAATCTTTTTTAAGACATTGTTGATCTTAAATAAATTTTTATTATTTTTAGCTTTGAAAAACTCCTTTCGATCGAAATAACATACAATGAAATTGTTAACATTATTCTATAAGTTATATATGCATTTAGAAAAGAATTTATTCTTTTTATATAATTAAATAACATCAACACAAATAGAAAGAAAAACATACTAACTAGAAATTAGGATGATAAAATTGATACACATGAATAATATATATGAGACTCAAGAAATATAGTCTACCAAAATCCTAAAAGAAGGACTCTTGGAATAGAAGAAAGTAAAGATGGGCAAAAAAGGTCATATAGAAAAAAAGAGATAAAAGAAGAAATAAAATGCAGATTGATTATAAAAAAATAAAGATAACTAACAATTCTACAAAATTATAATTTACAAAAGATAACTCATTAATTATCATTTTTAATACCAATAAAAATTAACCTACACTAATAATAATTTAATTAAATTTTATTCTTAAACATAATTTTATAATTAATTTAAAAGAAATATTATTAATAGTAATTTTTTTAAGATCTTCATTTTCTGTATATCTGTCCCAACCACACCTAAGTATACGGCCTCAGCAAACCTCATGGCCGCTTACCCTGTGCTGGATACCCCCTCTAGAGTATACAACCCTCAACAACAACCTTATGGCTGCATACTGCACTAAGATATCCTTCTCTAGAGTATACGACCCTCAACAACAACCTTCTGGCCGAATACTGCACTAAGATATCCTCCTCTAGAGTATACGACCCTCAGCAACAACCTTCTAGCCGCATACTGCACTAAGATATCCTCATCTGAAGTATACGACCTCTGCAGACCTCATGGCCGCATACCCTGTGTTGGATACCCCTTTCAAAGTATGCGGCCCTCAGCAAACCTTATGGCCGCATACCTTGTGCTGGATACCCCCTTTGAGGTATACGGCCCTCGGCACCCCCTAGGCCGCGTACTTTACACTAAGTACCCCTCCCCAAGCAATCTGAGTTTAGTTGCAACCGCCAAGATGACCAAGATAGATGATTTAGCTGCAACCGCCCAGATGACCAAGACAAATGACGAGTACCCACCCATGGAGATCCTCATGACCGAATACCGAGCACCGCCAACCCTCGAAGGACCTCCTAGTAATTTCTCTCCTTACCACTAGATCCAGAAATGACCAGAAAGGGAATATTGGCCAAAAAGCCCATCTCAAGTAGGACCCACAGGTAAGAAGGTATAAATAGCACATTGTTCTATGCATTGATTACGCATTAAATTATTCTCTGAAATCCTGACATCACCAGTGCGGACTTAGGCATCAAAGTGTCTTTTGCAAGTCCTCTACACCGCCCTCGGATCCCTTCCGGAGCAAGAGAAGATTCGCCAGAGATCAGGCATCTGAGACCTTCGACTGATTTGCGGTTTACAGTTTGGTCTCATAAGAACAATTGGCGCCCATCGTGGGGCCGAAGAGTACTTCATAAATCCAAATAGCAACCCCAGAAACAAGATGGTATCCGCAAGAAGCAGAGCAGTAGAAGTCCCAACCACGGCCCCGACAACTAACGTCGGGGACCCCGGCCCCTCATAAAAAATTTCGCGTATCCTGGAAGCTCAAGCCAGAATGCAACAAGAGTTTGCAGAATACAAGAAAAGAAACGCAGACGAGATGGAAGCACTTAGGGAAGAGAACTCCCGCCTCAGGCGAAAGATCGAAGCGGATAGGGTGGCTCGGGAGCCTTGTCCCACTCACTCGAGGGTAGATATCCCTCCTACCGAAGATGAGAGCGAGTATAAACCTATCGGGCCCACGACGGGTGGTAACTACAACTCCTTTGCCTCAATAAGGAACCGCTGACACCCTTTCATAGATGGAATCACGGAAACCCCCTACCCCATAAGTGGAAGGCACCTATCATCACGTATGATTGCACAACGGATCCAGATGAGTTTGTGTCCATTTACACCAATCAAGTGGGATTGTACTCCACAGACAACGCCGTGCTATGTAAGTCGTTCTCAGTAGCCCTTAGGGGGTCAGCCTTGGAATGGTTCATGAGCTTACCACCTTACACCATCGACTCCTTTACCACACTTACCACTGCCTTCACCACCCAGTTCGACACGAGCCACCGTCACGACCTCACCATGATTTCCCTTCTCAACCTCGAACAAGAAGAGGGAGAACCCCTCCGAACTTTCATAGATAGGTTCGGGGCAATCGCCATGAAAATCAAAGACCTCACCCCCAACCTCATCCTAACGTACATGATGACCTCCCTTAGGCCAGGACCCTTCGCCGACGAGCTGGCTATGCGCTCGTCCTCGGGCATGCAAGAGCTCAAAAAAAGAGCAGTTATGTTTATCAGGGTCGAGGACATGCGACGATGTCAAAATAGCACTCAATCCCCCCAGTGCGAGCAGAAACAAAGAAGGCCAATAAAGAACCTATCCCGCGTGACCAGAGTCGTCCCGCAAAACGAAGGCCAGTTAGGTTCTCGAACTTTACCCCCTGAATGCACCCAGATCCCGCATACTAGACGAGGTCTTGCAAGAAGAACTCATTCCCCCACCCAGGAAATACCAGAAACCGCCTAACGCTGATATGAGCAAATACTGTCATTACCAACGCAACAACGGCCACACCACCAACGAGTGCGACACCCTGCGGGACAAGATAAAGGAGCTTGTACGAGTCGAGCACCTCAAACATTACGTGAGGGAAACGGGGGAAGGCTCATCCAGACCCCGATACGATAAAAGTGATAACAGACGATTTGAGAGACGAGTTGATCGAAGAGTCGAACGTAGGGAACCAAGAAGAGAGCCTGCAAGAACACAAAATGCTGAACCAAGGGCACCACCGCTGCCACAATCCAGACGACAGACCACCTCTATGCCGGACAATAAACACAATCTCCGAGGGATTCGTAGGAGGAGGGAGGTCGTCCTCCTTCGGGAAGAAAAACCTAAGAGCTGCCCAGTCGGTACACGCAATATTCGGTAGTTCGCAAAGAAGAATGTCGCCTATTACATTCTCATATTCAGATTTCCAAGGCACCGACCGCAACCAGGAAGACCCCATGGTCATAATTGTGGAAGTCGAGAATTTCGCAGTAAAGAAGGTCCTCATTGACCAAGGAAGTTCTGTAGACATCTTGTGTAACATCCCGTCAGAATATTATAGATTTTAATAAAATAATGAAATAATAAAATTATAATTACATCGCATTTGTGAATAAATCCTCATTTCCAAAAACACGGGAAATTTAAAACTTTATTATTTTACTAAAGCCTCCATAATCCATAATTACAAAACTTAAAGTCTAGTCAAAATAGGCCATGAGCCTTTACAATTTATTTCAAATCAAAGATAGAAAACATAAACATAAAAATCCCATGATTTCCCTGCTCCGCGGCTAAGCCTCACCGGCACCACCTGCACCAACAACATCTGCTCACGTGTACCGCGTACACGATCATTGCCAAACACAAGCAGATATGGTGAGCTTAACAATTAAAACATATAAAATTTGTATACACATATACAACAGATATATATAAACAACACAATCATCCCGGAGAGTTTCCATTCTTTTAATTCTCATCACCTGGCCACAACCAGGTTATTCGTAATCTACATCTTCTAGAGATTACCCCAAGGTGACTTATTGTCATAACTATCGACCACAACCGATAGAGCACGTGTGCAACACATTGCTACGGATCATACACCGCAATGTCAGGTGGAGTTCCCAAATACGAACATAGTTCGCAACGTCCCAAGACTACCAAACTCGTCAATTATCAGTTGAGGAGGGCAATCTATCTGGACCCATCTGTACTGGCCACAACCAACACACTCACATCGGCAACACTCTCCAACCTGAGCTCAACTCAAGGGTTCCTTGTGTTCATCCACCATCTCGAGCTCAACTCGAGGGATTCCATTCCGAGCTCAACTCGAGGAATGCTACGTGCTTAACCCCTATCCCAAGCTCAATTCAAGGGACACGTTCCGAGCTCAATCCAAGGAACCCAGCAATCCCACCTTTGAAGCATCACCAAAAGCCTTGTAGATCACGCCTGCAGAACCCAACAACTAGGACTTACAGCAGCCAAATTGCCTAGTGGGGCACACGTATCGCTAGGCGATACCAGCCTCCGGGCTGCCTAGCGGGGGACACGTACTGCCAAGCGCCAAGCGCCTAAAAAATTCCCTCGTTGCTGACACCGCCTGGCGAAACAGCTCCTACCGCTAGGTGCACGCACCTACAGAGTCCCCTGATCTTACGAATACCGCATGGCGGAACCACCTCCACCGTCAGGCGAGACTCACAGAAGAACTCCCCATGTTCTACATCTATCGTCTGGTGGCCTAATCCCCACTGCCAGGTGCCATACCAGTATCCCCTCATCTACTGGTTTTGCACTGTGCTGCCAAGTTCCACTACTTAGTCGGGCATCCTCATATAACCTAATTGATGAATTCTCTAAATTAGGTATATTTGTACTCTTAGATAGTGACCACCATCAGATACAATTAATAAAAAACCATGATATCCTTTAATTCCCTTTTTGGATCACCAACCTATGTGTATCCGCTTGAGATTGCCTAAGTTCCACTTTTCTAAGGCTCTACCAGTCACTGTAGTCCTAACCCCTATGCACTGCTACGTACCACTCAACCTTTAGTACACACTATTTAGCATATAGCTTACCCATTTGCACCTACCCATGTTTATACCATCCGTCTAATTTGAGAAATCCAATTATCAATGCAACTTGACTTTGTGCTACATCTCCTTATTATGCTATCATTACAGCTGTTGTTACTTCTATTAGGTCCTATTTACACTGCATTGTCCACTATATGGCACTCACACTCGCTCCCCATTTCAAATCATAAAATTCACAGCTCTAGTTTCTTATATCCACATCAGAGTCATCATCCAATTACCCCTTTCAACTCCACGATACTTCAAACCAGTATCTTCCCTAGCCGGACCTCTTCGTCGCCCTCGCAGAAATGAAAATTTCCAACCTTCTGGTGTGGCACCTGGCGGCCATTCCTGTGCCGCCAGGCAGTGCATACAATTCTGGACAACTTCCCTTAATTTCCGCACCTGCACCACTCTTTATTTTCAGGATTTTTCCCCCAATGCAGGTTTCTACTCCCTTTCTGTTATTTATCAACTCAAAAACTCACTAATCTATTTCAATAACAAAAATCCTCGCAGTAACATCTCGCTAATTGAATTCTAAGAACTAAAATACTCAAATCATCAACCCTAAAGTATCTATTTACTGTTCCATTCAATTTCTACTTCAATTTAGTGATTATACCAACACTCTGATATTTAAACCATCCTTCAAGGATTCAGTTAACTTTCCTCCCAACAGGATCAACCCAGGCCCCATAAAATACCAAAAAAGAAGGAAAAGGGTCGCGTCGTCTGAGTTTGATTGTCACCGTCAGGCAATTCAAGCCAAAACCCAAAAAACTAGGTAAGTCACCAAGCGTCGCCTGGCGAGTAGAGTAGTGCCGCCAGGCGGTTTCGTCGCTGGAACCCAAAAACACCATCAAACTAGCATAAGCCGCTTGGCAGCTTTGAATGTTCGCTAGGTGGTTTCTGGAAATTTTCCAGAAACCAAAATTCGACATGATAGTTCAACAAATATACAAATACAGACCATTCAAAAAGGAATTAAGCATCACATACATAATTAGCGAGTTACAGCTCCCCTAACCTGGTTTTCCCTTGCTTAACTTGAGAATTTCCAAGGTTCTTCTTTTGCACACAATTATCTTCTTAGTTCTTTCCCCAATTGGCTCCTACGCTCACTCTCACAGCACCAAAACACTCCGATCTTACTCTCCCAATTGTGTAGAACGAAAATGAACCACTAACCCTCTCCTTCTCTCTCAAAATTCAATTAATGGTGTGTTAATTACCCTTAATTACACTAAAATGAAATTATCATTAAAAAGCCATATAATTTCTATTCATGATCACTTATGGGCTGCTTTTCCAACCACCATTGGTTGTCCACTCCACTAGGGTTTCCTCCACCCTTTCATATTCAAGCCAAAAACTCAGTTTAGCAAAAATAAAGTTTAATTTGGGTCTTCCAAGGTTTGAACCCACAACCATGCACATGCCAAGTCAATGCCAAACCATAATACCAATTCATGTTTCTTGCTAACTAATACAATTCAAGCATTATATCATAAGAAACATGATTAACATATTATTAAAACAATAATAATTAAATAACACACAATTTGGCACACATAGGACTCGAACCTAAGTCCTCTCACACAATCAAAGTACTCTCAACCACTTAAGCTTGTACTTTTCCACATCATAGTAATCAAAATTTAATGTCATAAAGGCTTCCACTACCCGCATTTATTAATTAATTAATTAAATTCCACGGGTCTTACATCTTGTATTGGAAAACCTTCAATAAACTACAGATATCCCTCACAGACCTAACTCCCCACGACGAGCCCATATACGGATTCTCTAGAGAGAGGGTCTTGACCAAAGGATACATTGATCTCCATACGACATTCGGGGAAGGGAGGCAGGTGAAAACCATACCCATCTGCTATCTAGTTGTCGACGCCCACACATCCTACAACATACTCCTTGGACGCCCATCCATCAATACCCTCGGGGCAATCGTATCCACCCCCCACCTCGCCATGAAGTTCCCATCACCACAAGGCGATATCATCACGGTGCATGGTGACCAGCGTGCAGCCAGCGAATGCTACATGGCCAGCTTGAAACTCCCCCACCCACCTATGATAACCCACAACATCGAACAATCTCCAGCAAGAACGGTCTTAGCAGGGGCTGATCTCGACCCTAGAATTAACTCCGAAGCCCAGGTAGAACCCATGGGGGACACAAGGCAACTCCCGCTGACACATCAAGACCGCTTCCTTCAAATTGGAACGTCCCTTCCCAATAGAGAAGAAAGCCACATCGAACAAGTACTTAGACAAAATGTCGATCTTTTTGCCTGGTCCGCAGCAGATCTCCTTGGTGTACATCCCAAGGTGGCTTCCCACAAGTTATCGATATTTCCTAACACGAAACCCATCTCCCAAAAGAAGCGAAAACTTGGAGAAAACAGAAGGCAAGCCGCTATAGCGGAAGCAGACAAATTAAAAAAGGTTGGATTCGTTGGCGAGGCCCACTACACAACATGGCTGGCCAACGTTGTGCTGGTAAAAAAGTCCAACGGAAAGTGGCACATGTGCGTAGATTATACGGACCAAAACAAGACCTCCCCACGGGACAAGCTAGTCGATGGAGCTGTAGGACACGCCGTGCTAAGTTTCCTAGACGCATACTCTGGCTACAATCAGATACCCATGGTCGATGAGGACAAGATCAAAATTGCATTTATAACAGAGGAGGCTCACCTTTACTACAAGGTCATGCCCTTTGGCCTCAAGAACTCCAATGTAACATATCAGCGACTGATGGACTGAGTTTTCCAAGTGCTCTTGGGTAAATCCGTCGAGGTGTACGTTGACGACATCATCGTCAAATCCCCCAACCTAAAGCAACAGTCGGCAGATCTAGCAGAAGTCTTTGAGGCCTTGCGCACATACAACATCAGGCTCAACCCAAAAAATTGTACCTTCGGAGTGGATGGCGACAAATTTCTGGGTTTCATGCTAAACCCCAAGCCATAATTGATATGAGAAGTCCCACGAATGTGAAAGAAGTACAACGGTTGGTTGGGAGACTAACCGCCATCTCACGTTTCCTACCGAAACTCGCATACAAGACCAAACCGATGATCAAGCTTCTAAAGAAATCAACCAAGTTCGTTTGGGACGAAACTTGCGAACAGAATTTCGACAACTTGAAACAACTGCTTACCACCCCTCTGGTCCTCACAAAGCCAGACCTTAACCTCCCTCTCATAATGTACATATCCGCATTAACGAACATCGTCAGCTCAGCGCTCGTCCAAGAAAAAGACGAAACCCAGCAACCCATATATTTCACCAGTCGCATCCTCCAAGATCTCGAAACACGGTACCAGATGGTAGAGAAGGTAGTCCTTGCACTAATAACAGTAGCCTGACGGTTACGACCATACTTTCAGTCCCATACGGTGGTTGTTAGAACATACCACCCCATATAGAAAATCTTACAAAAACCAGACCTGGCAGACTGGTTATCTTCTTGGGCCATTGAGTTGTCAGAATTCAATATCTGATATGAACCGCACGGGCCCATTAGAGCACAATGCTTAGCGGACTTCACCAACGACCTTCAAGAGCAACCTCTCACCCAGGACACCTGGTGGACAATGCACGTAGACGACTCTTCAAACCCACAAGGTGTTAGCGCAGGAGTAGTATTGTAGGGACCTAGCGACATCCTCATAGAACAATCCCTACGCTTCAATTTCGAAATGTCTAACAACCAAGTTGAATAAGAAGCTATAATAGCCGACCTCAACCTAGCCAAATACGTTGGTGCCACGAAACTCTTATGCAAAACATACTCGAAGCTCACGGTAGGACACCTCAACGGTGAATACCAAGTAAAAGACTTCATGCTCTCACAATACTATCACGTGGTAACCTTCCTTACCGAGCATTTCGAAACCTTCAAGATCGAACACGTCTCCAGAAGCAGCAACACCAAAGCTGATATCCTCTCCATACTAGCCAGCACCCAAAAGAAAGGGCGATATAAATCACTCCTACAGCACACCCTCACCACGACACCTCAACGATGAATACCAAGTAAAAGACTTCATGCTCTCACAATACTATCACGTGGTAACCTCCCTTACCGAGCATTTCGAAACCTTCAAGATCGAACACGTCTCCAGAAGCAGCAACACCAAAGCTGATATCCTCTCCATACTAGCCAACACCCAAAAGAAAGGGCAATATAAATCACTCCTAGAGCACACCCTCACCACACCCCCCATCGAACAACACAACCAATGCCTAAACATAACAACAGCCGGCACCTGGATGAAGCCCTTCATCAAACAGCTAGAAGAGGGAATCACCCCAGCAAACGAAGAAAAGGGGTGGGCCCGGAAAGCAACACGTTACACCTTAATCGGGGGAGAGCTATTCAGAAGAGGTTTCAGTAGACCCCTATTAAAATGCATAACTCGGAAAAGGCTGAATATGAAACATCCCGTTTCAGGATATTACGAATTTAATAAAATAAAACAAAGTAATTAATTACACTGCATTTAATAATACCTCATTTCCCAAAAGCACTGGAATTAAAACTTTATTAATTCACTAAAACATCCATAAATACAAAACTGCAAGTTTAGTAAAAATAGGCCATGAGCCCTTACAACCTATTTCAAATAAAATAAAGAAAGCATAAACATAAAGATCCCATGATAATCCCCTCTCCGCAGCTAAGCCTCACCAACTCCAACTGCAACATCACCTGCTCACGTGTACCGCGTACACGATCATCGCCAAACACAAGCAGATAGGGTGAGCTAAAAGATAAAACATAAATGTATACCAAACACACACACACACACACACACACACACACATATATATATATATATATATATATATATATGTGTGTGTGTGTGTGTGTGT
>Ga0209389_1003005_pt1 | contig 13309 bp, 3 predicted proteins | sample CowpearedBW_FD_187526 | JGI IMG/M metagenome (GOLD analysis project Ga0209389, IMG submission 187526) | Root nodule microbial communities of legume samples collected from California, USA - Cow pea red BW (SPAdes) (version 2) | ecosystem: Host-associated > Plants > Roots > Nodule | place: USA... | reverse complement strand
AAAGATTGAACTTTTTTTTCCATAAATGGAATAAAAGGTAATTTTGCTCTAAAATATATATAGTAGAAGTTTGATTCGTTTACTAAATTTAGAAAGAAAATTTTATTAAAGGTCACAAATCTATTTGTAGTTTGTTTAGAGAAAAGATAAAACAGTTTTTTTTTTATATAAATTAAAACTAATTAGTATGAGTCTGTTTGAGAAGAAAAGTAGAAAGAAAATAAAATAAAACGGTATTTTTTATAAATTAAAACTAATTTATGCATTTGAATAAAAAAGCGGAGAAATTATAAGAATTAATTTTTACAAATTCTTATTTTTCTCTCCTACATGTGGTTACGAAGAAATCATCTAGATCGCACAAATACAACATTGAATATGTTATATGTTTGATGTTATTGAATCATTGTTATGAAAACGGGTTTGGTTGTAATGATGAGACTGATAATCACTTATTCACTCGGTTTATAATTAATATAACAAATATATATAATAAAATCTTACATAAATTTAAGATAATATGTTCTATAATTTAATTTTCAAATTATCATCATAGTAAATAATTAATATTCAAATTAAAATTCTTAATAACAACACAATCCATAAATAAAAAAGTCAACCGTATAACTTCATAAATAAGTTTAAAAGATATAATTTTAAAAGAAAAAAAAAATTAAAAAATCTTACCCTGAATTCTCTGGAAGGTCATAGACATTGTTTTGTATAAACGGTCAGGCTTCAACCGAATAGACTTGACAAATTCAAAAATACCGACAAAAGAAAAATAATTAAAATAAAAAATATAACACACTATAAAAGTATAAGAGAATATTAGAGAGAGACAATAATATAATAGAAAAATAGGCTTTTAAGATTTAAACCAATGAAATTTTACCTCTTATCATGTTAAGACTTTATAGTTTCGCTTACAATAAATAATATTAAGTTTTAGTAAGGTAATGATATACTTTTGGATTAAATATGTTTTTATCTCTTAACTTTCAACGAAAATTGAAATTAGTCCATTTTTAAAATTTTGATTTAATTTAGTCCTTCACCTCTAAAAAAAGTTTGTATTTAGTCATTTTTAATCAAATTATATTAATTTTATTTAACGTTCTAAACGCGTTTCAGGATAACATTTGAGTTGTTTACAACGTTTTGCACATTTTCGTTTCATTGTTAGCTAAGAAGCTGTCTTGAAACACGTTTGAAATATCAAATAAACTTAATAATGTTTGGTTAAAAAGACTAAATCTAAACATTTGTAAAGTTGAATGGCTAAATTATTTCAAAGTTTGGAAGAGAGATTAATTTCAATTTTCATAATACTATAAGATATCTACATACTAAATTTTCGTGACAATTATTACCTTAGTCAAAAACTTAGTATTAACATAACACTTTAGTATTTGAACCTATCAAATAATGGTTCTAACACATTTAAAAATTAAATAGTATATATGTGATAAAAAATTTAACATCCTTGTCACATGAATTTTAAATAGGATAATGGTATTTTGACACCATTATTTTTTTTACAACCATTTGATATTACTCCTCATAATTATTTACTTTTTCTTTCTTCTAAAAATATAAAAGTTAACTTTTGTTAAGACTATTTTACCCTTGTACAAATTATCAAATGGTCGTGAAATGATGTCAAACAACATTTTTCCTTTTAAATATTCTAAGTCCATCGTTTGTTTTCTTCTCTTTTTTAAGAAGCTTTGGTCTTGGTGATTGTTGATGGAGTGCATTGATTGGTTTTGATAGTTCATGTATTCTTACTTTCTTTCATCCTTTATCTAATCTCAACTAATAAATCTAAACCCATTTATTTTTACATCTACAAAAAAGTCGATTTTGTAGCACCAAAATAGGCCAAATCTAGAACTAACTCAAAACCAAAACCTACACTAAATCCTATACTTAAGCTGGATTTTCCTATCTAAAACTAGAATCTATAAAAACTAACAATCTACACTATAACTAACCAACACTTAGAAAAACTAAAAATTAACCATCTAGGCCAAGAATAACTAAAATTAAGATTTTATCATACAATTAGGCTTGACACGAGTTAGAATAGTGTTTTTATTGAATTCCTTTGGAATGGAATGAAGATTAAAGCTTGAAAACAAAAAAGTCCACTTAAAGTTAAATTTATAGCACTAAAATAGACCAAATCTGATTTTTCTCATTACTGCATGAATTTCCATGCTCCTAATGTGCATTGCAGCAGAGTATAATTAAAAACTACCACTTCCATTAGTTTCCAAAAGCTAGTTTGAGAACCGGAGCTCAAACTCAAAAAGTCAACTTAGAGATCAACTATGCATCTTTAGTCATTTTGAACATTGTTTCAAATTTGCACATTTGTTGAATTTCTTTCTTCATCACCCTCCACTTACCTTCATTTCACCGAATTAGAGTTGTTAAGTTGCATCAAAGTCATACAATACAAATTAGTATGCTAGTTCTCTAAAAAACCAAAACTTAGAATAAAATAATGAAGACAAAAAAAAAATATTGCACGTAATTTTACTGCACAAACTGGTTTTAAATGTTCAAATAGTCTAAAATGTTGGTATAATAGTTGTTGGTGTTTTATTAAGCAAATTTTATATTGGTGGATGAAACTTTAGATGTTATAATTTAACTAGTTCTTTCATATTTACTAATTGCATTTTGATTCTTTTTTTAACGTGCAGTTGTGAACTTTTATTAGATACAAATGAGTGTCTTCAAAGTTAAAGTAAGATGAATATATGTATACTTTTAGTTATATGAACAAAATCATATATAGTGTGTAAAAAATTACATATTATATACAAAATCATATTATGCATACAAAATCATATATTGATATTTATTAAACCCATAACACATGTAATATATTCTACAAATGGGACCACAATATGTTTTATGATCATTGTCAGTCACATTCCATATTTTGATAATTTCAATTCGACCTCTCATCTAATCATAATATTATTTTAGGTTATCTTCACAATAAAGTTTCATAATAATTACTCCCTTAGTTAGACTTAACATTAATAAAATCCTTTATTATTTTAACCAATCATATAATAACCCTAACAAGAATATATATATATATATATATATATATATATATATATATATATATATATATATGTGACTCTCAAAATTTTTAACATCCTTATATATGTGTCTCACTTTTGTACGAGATCTTGCTGAGAAAACTCTTCTTGTTGGTTCTTCCCATGAAGAAGAGCAACAACATTGTTAGAATAAAGATATAAATAATAATAAAATAACTGTTTAAACATTCACAAAGGAGACACTGAAGAGTTTCGACTTGTTTTATATGTATAACCGTAATTCTTTTCGAGTTGCAGCAATTTTGAGGTCTATATCACCCAAATGGTCTCCCAAGTTCTTAGAAGAATTAAAATGAACACAATTTAAGCGTTAGTATTAAAATTGTTTATATTATTTAATACATTTTTACTTTAATATTTGTTAAAAAATATATTTAATATTTCAAAATAAATTTATATAATTAGGTTAAAAGATTATATTCATTCAATTTTTAAAATTTAGAAATCGAAACGTATTAAAATTTTGAACAATGATGAATTTTAATTTTAAATCAAAATTTAGAGATTAAAAAATTATTTAATCCATAAATAAAAAAAAAAGTTTAAAGATAACTATTTTAATAAATTATTGATTAAATATTTTTAAAATTTATAAGATAATAAAATTTAATCGATCTTTGGCTAAGTAATAATTAACATTTTTATAGTAATTTGACATTTATGCATCTACATCTACATGTGACTTAAAAGTTAATAACAGTAGAAAGGACGCGCTCTGCAAGTGCGTGAAGTTAAAATTTTGATCTAGGGTGGTTGACAACATGAATCGACAGCATGAACAGTTGTCCTCTGACCGCAGAATCTTGGAGCCAACCTATCTATGCTACCCCACTCACTTCTTCCATCACAATTCTTTTATCTACAACAAATTTTATAACTCATCCCTAATAAAAAAAAAACAAGAAATGGAGTAAATATGCTGATAAAAAATTAAAAAATATAATAACTATAATTTTAAACTTCATTTTGAATCTCAATCTCTTATGGTTAGTTTTCTTTGAATCTTGATCTCTTGTTATTAATTTTCTTTTTTTTTGGAAATCTACATCTATTAAAGACCGAGATAATTTTATAATATATGAATAAAATGCAAACCTCATTTCACACACTAATTTTATGAGATTAAATTAGATTTAAAATCCATTTCTAATATTGTTGAATTTATAAAGTTATTCTTTTTTTCTTGTCTCAGTAGCATAATGAATCGGTGGATTCAAATGTCATGTTGATCAACTATAAATTATTGTAGAAAATCTAAAATAGCATATATGATTTATGAGGATGCATTTTATATTAGTATATACTATTCTAGGTGAGCGTGTAGAGCCCTAATATTTATTTTCTTTGTTTGAAGGGTTAATTAATGCATTGAGATTGAAGACATTTCACTTCACATGAGAGTACACTCTTTTGAAAGTTGACATTGTATCAATTATTTATTTCCAACCCCATAACAAAACTAAATTCTTTTTTTAAGGAAACAAGTTAAAGTCTCAAGCAAGATGTCACCCACCACAACCAAACATGACATAAAAAGGTACTAATTAATTGTTATTGAAAATGGTGAGTTTCTTCTTAATTGGGTTAATTAGGTTTGTGCCACTTTGATGTGCTTTCTACGTCCATTTCACCCTTTCTTTTTAACCTATTTTTTCTCTTTATGCCAACACCTTTTTCTTTTCAAAGTTTGATAGTGTAGTATTCTTTAATATTTCCATTTTTTTTTATTATTTCCCATCACCTAAAGATAGTCCATTTCCTTCTCACTTGTAATCAATCAAAGTTCTTGCATTATATTTATTTTAGTTCAAAAATTATTGAAACTCTTACCTCGACTAAAGATAAGACCAACTCATAATATATAAGTGAAGTACAAACCTCATTTTACAAGTCAGTTTTATGATTTTAAGTTAAACTTTAAACCTACTTCTAACATAATATCAGAACCATTGTTTTTAAAAAAGCCTATCCTAGGAAAATTTCCGTTCCACCGATATCGAGCTCTTAATAGACCACCCACTAATTTTTTATCTTTTCTGCTGTGTTCATTAGTTCAAATAAAACTGACTAAAAAGAAAGATCCCAATTAAAAATTACTAATGAATACTTGAACATCAATATAAAAAAAAATTAGACAAGCGGAACTAATAGATAGCAGCATCAATGAGCACACTTGCAAATCCATCCAATATCATTTTGTCAGTGAACTAATTTGGGACTAATTGATAGTGATTATGATTGATATAATACAAACCTGACTTTAATTACAAAATGGAAACATGAGAAGTGCAAAATGGCCCCACACGGTTGAACCACACCACACCAAATTTTTTTGAATCAAAACTCATCAAAAGGAAAAAAGATTCTATGACACCAGCTTGTATGGATCCCACTAGCAGTACTCAACTGCCATAAAGATCTTCAAAGAAGATAAGAAAAGAAAAAGAAGAAAAGTTTGCATTCACATTCACTCACATTTCACCCTCTCTCTCACACAAGGTAACTGCAAGGCCAGATAATAAAGAACAATAGCTTAGACAAAGCCAAAAGCCTTCAAAAGCAAAGAAAGCAAGTGCACTTGCCACAAGTCATGATCAATTAGACACATTGATAGCAAGTGAACAATGACACAGAAAGAGACAAGTCTGGTTTTGAAACAGGCTAGAATCCACAAACAAATTCAATAATCAATTACTGTAGATCTGTCCGTTGTTAATTATTATGACAAAAACGATACAATTTTTTTGTTGGACTTTGCATAATCACATAACCTGAGATCAACATTCACCATGGCAAATCTAAGGATTTAAATGGACATTGAATGAAGTTACAGATGATAAATGAGATCAAATTATGATCACAGAGGCTCCAAAACTCTTCTGGATGTGACTGTAATTAGTAGTTGCATCAAACTAAAGACTCATGAGATCTGTTAGATAAAAGAAAGAAAAGAAAGAAAAGAAAGAAAAGAAAGAGAAGTAGTATTTCTTATATGTACCATGAAATCGTAATACATCAATAGTATGGCACAATCAGTCATCACAGTCAAAATTAGCACACCAAAAAAATGTTTGGAAATGGGGGGAGATAGCTTTAACCAATGGATTGAAACGAATTCAAGAGAACTAAGAAGAAAAAAAAGAAAAACATGTGGATACCTTTCAAGTTTCAAACCCCTTCTGTTTCCCTCCTCCTTTGAAAATCTGTGTTTAGAAAAGATGGTACTGGCATGGCCATTTGAGCATCCAAAGAAGAAGGTAATTTCCCCTTCTTTGGCCACAACCAGATTTTTGACACAGAAAAGCTGTCACCTTTACTGACACTACTAATCTTCTTTGCTTCCACATCCCCCTCCACTGAAAACTTGCCATCATCATGGTCCATTCCTTTGGTGAGAAGCCTTGTGTTTTGACCTTTATCAATTTCATGGTTTAAGGCCACCCTGAGTTCTGAATTGCCAACCACATATTGGTAAGACCCCATTGAGTAGCACCTTCTTGCATCCAAATTACTGCTACTTGTCTCTCCCACTTCTCTCTCCCCACCCTCCACACTCAGCTTCTTGAATTTCCCAAGCCTCACAGGGAAAACCCCTTTCTCAACACTTTCTTCAGCCACCACTGTTTTCTGTCTGGTACTACTGAATCCACTCTCCCCATTCCCTTCATCCTCCCTGAGATCATCAAAATCAAATATAGGGTTCTCAATGGAAAACCCCTGAGTGAGAAGCGTTCCTCTGCAAAGAGGGCATGTGGAGTTTGACAGAAGCCATGTGTCTATGCAACTGATGTGAAAAGCATGGCTGCACATAGGCAACAACCTCAGCTTATCCTTCTCAGAAAACTCACACAAACAAACAGCACAGTCAAAGGGCTCTTTCAGCCCAACAATCTCCTTGTACTGAAACACAGGAAGAGCATCGATGAAAGCTTGATCCAAGCCAGAGTCGTGGAGATGGAAGAGCTGCTGCAGCTGCCGCTGGAGTGCATCAGATGTGGAGATTTCTGGGTGTCTGTTGGATTGAGCAGATGCAGAAGAAGATGGGTACTTTATGAGAAATCTAACAAGCAGGTGGAGGACACCAGAGATGAAAAACAAAACAGCAAGAACCACTATGATGAAGAGAACCGCAGGACTAATTCTAGTGCCAGATGATGCTGTTGTTGCTGTTGTTGCTGTTGAAGGTGGTGAATCTTTGTGGAAAGCAGCACCGGGAGGGTAAGGAGGTGAAGAAGATGAAGAGAGAAGTGGTGGTGAGTAGCTCAAGTAACCATCTTTCTGCTGGATTTGATGCTTAACCCATGCCATCTTCAAATGGGTATGGTCCAAAACCAACAACCTAGGATACATCATACATCATACATCATACATGCTTTCTGACATCTCATCTCATCGCATCAAAGCTCACAGATCACAAAGATGTTCCTCACCCAACACAATCATAGTCACATCTTGACACCTTAAACACTTCAAATGTTTTAGTTCGCACTCAACCTTGGGACACAAACATACAAAGAAGTGAAGTACATGCATCTAGAAGTGCACTCTCACATTCAAAATAGTGATGAAGGAATGATTTTGTTTGCCCCTTTTGTTTTTTCACACGGTGTGTTGAACTGGACTCACCTAACTCGCATAAGGGGTGGTTCCTTGAAAGCTTCACCTTCTTGTGATGTTTTGAAGGTAGAAGAAGAGGAAAAAGTGAAATGTGAAGGTGTTTGTAAATGGCTGTTTCTGTGTTGTGTTTTGATCCAAATTGGAGAAGTTGGTATGCGGTGAGAGAGAAGGAAAGAATCCAAAGGGTGAAAGTGGCAGCAGTTCCCGAAGTGCGAGGTAAAAGATCATAGATTGAAACACGCGAATTCTAATCCCACTGCCTAAATTCGCGCGTGCAAAATCAGTATCATGAGAGACAGATTAAATAAATTAAAAATCGTCTATTTCAAAATTAGACACATGAAAAATATAGAATTTTTTTTATCTATTTTTAATTTATCATTTTAATTACTTTTAATGATTTATTTTAATATTTTTTAGTGATATAATGTAACAATACAAAAGTGTTTGAGATAATGACTTAAAAATAAATAAAAAAGTGAGTCAAAATTTTATTATTTAAATATAAGATTAAATATATTTTTGTTTTTTAATTTTCAGTGAAAATTAGAAATAGTTTATTTTTGAAATTTTGGACTAATTTAGTTCTCTAACTTTGGAAATATATGTATTTAGTTTTTTTAATAATTTTTTTAAAGTTTTTTTTATGTTTTAAACACATCTCATTTCATGATAATATTTGAGTTGTTTACAGCATTTAACTCATTTTCGCCTCAATATTTATTGAAAAATGCGTTTAAAACGTCAAATACATTTAACAAAATTTGGTTAACATGACAAAATTTACCCATTTTTCAAAAGTTGGACCAAATTGGTTTAAAATTTCAAAGAATGACTAATTCTTCAGTAAAAATTGAGGACCAAAAAATATATTTAACCCTTAAAAATATATAACTTTGTAATTTTTTTTTTTCAAAGTTGACTTACCAAATATGATATGTAGATGATAAAGTAATCATGTAAAATGATTTTACATAGTCTGTATAAAAAATTAAATATATTTTAATACATATATAGCGAAGAGTTTTGGAGTGAAAGTATAAATACAAATTTTAAAATAACTTTTTATAAAAGTCAATAATCCTACCTTTGCATAAAAATGTATACATGATGAAATCATAATACAACAAACATTTGTGTTATTCGTGCATTTTAATTAATTTTAAACACAACTCTTTGATTTCTCTTTCACTTTTTTTTTTTTTTACATTTCTAAACAAATAAACAGATGTTTTTGAAAATATAAAATTATATATCACTCTCAATAGTATTTACGACAAATAATTACTATACCTTGACTAATATAATATTTTAAAATGCATTAAAGAAATTAATGAACAAGAAATGAGTTCACCATCGAAACAAGGTTGAGTTTTTTTGTTTTTTGTTTTAATTTTAGAGTTATGGATGTAGATTTGGGATTAATCTAATTTGATTGTTTAACTTATTTACTAGTTTGTTTAAATGTAATACTTCAGAATAATAATAATAATTATATTAAATTAAAAAATCCCTGTTCCTTTGGACAATTAATAAAAAAATTCTAACACTAACTCCGATATAAAACCTTACATTAATGAATTTATAACTGTTTTTCTTTTAGTTCAACTTTTTATTTTTATTTAATATAGGATTTATAAATTTATATTTGAATTTCCAACACCAAATATCTAAATGTATCAATTGAGCACATAAATCTAAATTATTTTAGACTTTTCTTAACTTCTTTAAGTTTTATAATCTTATGTTATGAAATTCCACTACTCTATAACTTAATGCTGTGTAATTTTATAAATTTTTGCTATATATTTCTTTTGACATTATTCATTTTCTTTTTTATCATTTAATTGAGTGACTCGATAACTCCACTCAAAATGTAAAATTGATCAAAACATTGTAATTTTAAAATTCAATATAAACATTTAATATTAATTTTCACACCAAAGAAATAACATCCATTCATTTAGATTTCAATCTCTTCTAATTCTAAACCAATCCAACTCTTACCTATCTCTATCTAAATGAAAAAAGAAAAAAAAAGTTCACAATATGCAACAAGTATGAATATAGGGATCAACTTCATAATTACTATAGTTTTAGTCTTTTATAGGAGAGGCTTGTTAATTGTTTTAAGGGGTTTCTTTGTAGAGAAAGAATCGTATAACTTTTTTAAGGATTAAATATGTTTTTGTCTTTCAATTTTCAGTGAAATTTAGAATTAGTTTTTTTTTTTTAACTTTTGATCATTCATTTTTAAAAATATGTGAATTTAGTCATTTTAACCAAATTTTGTTAAGTTTATCTGACGTTTCAAGCGCATTATAGTATTTGAATTGTTTACACCGTTTGACACATTTTCATTTCAATGTTAACTCAAATATTATCATTAAATATGTTTAAAATGTCAAATAAAATTAACAAAATTTGATAAGAAAGACTAAATCCACGCATTTCTAAAGATGAAGGACTAAATTGGTATAAAGTTTCGAAGATTGATTAATTTCAAAATTCACTGAAACTTGAGAGACCAAAAACATATTTAATCTTTTTTTTATTATATAACCTTTAATACTTTCACTTTTACAAGAGTTCTTGTTTTTGGTTTAATAATTATACTTCCATTAGTTTTTCATGTTGAAGTTAAAGGTAAAAATATCTCACTCTAAGTTGAATTATATGGCTAATGATTGACTTTAACAAAATCTCAAAAGTGACAAGGTGGTTAACTCCATCCAACCAAAATCTAATTGTCAACTAAATGGTTTTGAATTTGGTTCATATTAAAGATCCTTTTCATTATTAGGTTACATGTTATTATCATTGTGATATGCCACACTTATTTGGCTAGGCAAAAGCAAATGGGAATGACTTTCAATTATATATTTGGATTAGCGTCCACAAACTTCATATTTTAATATTTTTCATTTTCATTTTACCTAAAAATTTATTAGACTAGTTTTTAATATAACAATCAAAGAAAAATTCGGATAAAGAAAATACTCAACCATTTTATTTTGTAATTATCTTCTTAACCTTAATTTGAAGCAAAACATTAAACTAATGCACGTTGATGCATAATTCAATTTTACAAAAATTAATTTGTAAAATAAGATTCTCACGTTTATATATTACAATTTAACTATAATTTTAGTTGATTTTGAATATCCAGCACATCCTTACATCGATAGCTAAAGATTCTCAAATATAAGATTAAATATTTGTACGTGGTTTAACAAGAATTCAACAATGACAACATAATAATTACAAATAAATTAGACTAAAATAAATTTAAAAAAAAAATTATTTTAGTAAATTGGTTTATGTCTAACTCTATTACAAAATCAATTTATAATATAAAATTTCCATCGAACATGATCATAATTTTATTAAAGTTATTAATAAGTGAATTTTAAGTCTAATTCAACCACATAAAACCAATTTATATAATCTGATTTGCACTTACTTATATAGTATGAAATTGTTTCATTTTTAGTTGATGTGACACTTCCAATAATATCATCCCAAATATTTTTTATTTACTAATAAAAAAGAAATTTAATCATATTTCGAATCAAAATAAAGATATTCAACATTATAAAATTATATTTCTCTCTAAAATGAAAATCCAAATGTGATCTAAGTCCTCCAATAAGATAATCTTATAGTATAGGAAGTATTAACCGGTTTGATTATTGTCTTTTTCCTCTCTAACCTTTGCTTAAAATCAACATTTCATGGAAAGTTTCTACTCATGGTGTTGCTTACAAGAAACATGTTATTTGGACATGCATATAAGATAAAACAGTGCTTCTTTCAAATCTTAAAAAGTTGGGTTAAGACTTTTAAGGCAATTACAAATGTTGATATTGGATCACTATCAATGAATAGGAGTAGAATTCTTAGTGTGTAGAATAAGGATTTTACGCAACATGGTGCACCAATGCCTTAAGTTTCCCTCCACTAAATCTTCCATCTTACCTAAATTCCACAAGCAAGTTAACTAACCATGGTTGGGGTAACTATCTATGTTTCTTGCACTATGAAACTAAGAATAAAGTAACCCTTCAAAAGTTTATTTCTTCTATTTATTAACTTTATGATGTTTGTTTTCTCATTGAAAATATATAATACAAAAAAGATTTAACTCTTTCAATTAAACTAGTGCGTTGTTGATTGTAAAGATAGATATCCCACATCAATAATAAGTTAAATTAAATTATAACATATATATATAAGTATGTGTAAATATAATTTTATAAATGATCTTTGACAATTTTTTTGTTCTGTTTCATTGAATTTTAATAGATTTCTTTTTAAGTAAAATTAGAGCTGTCAAAATGGGTAATCTGGTCCGACTCGGCTCGATCCACCACCGGTTGATGATTTAGTGAGCCAACCCAACCCGACTCACTTTTTAACAAACAAAAAAAATTTGAACCTGGTCCGGCCCACCACGGGTTGGCAGGTTAAACGGGTTGACTCACAGATTCACTTAATTAAAAAAAATATAATTTTTTTATTTTTTTTCAGTCAAAACTAAATTATAATTCTAATAAAAATCTAAATAAACTTTAATACAATCCAAATACAAGCCAAAATAAAAAAATATAAATTATTTATGTGTTGGCTAAAAACAACAACCTAATACGACCCAAAAATAACCCTTTTATTTGCGGGTTGGTGAGCCAACCCGGCTCACCACGGATTCAATCCGGGTGAGCCGGATTCTAAATGAGTTGGGTAAAAAATTAACCCGTATTGAAATTTGTAAAAATTTTCAACCGAACCCGTAATGAACTGGATTGCCTCACGGATTCCAACCCATTTTGACAACTATAAGTAAAATCATAAAACTTTTTTGGTGAATATAAATTTTAATTTTATTCGAAAAAACTTAATTTAATTTTTCTAACTGTAATCCAAACACACTCATAGTTCACTGTACCTAAGAAATTCATGAACTAGAGGAATACGATGATAAGGGAGACCCAATCCTAAAGAGAATAAAGCAATCCTTATCAAAAATGATCATTCAAGTCCCATTTCAAAAATATATTCTATAATAAAATATTTTTAAATTCGAAAATATCTTCCAAACACTTAATCTGAAAAGTATAAAATAATACATTTTAAATTTTATATTTTAGAAGATATTTTTGAATCTTAAAATATCTTTTAGAGTATTTAATCTAAAATAGAAAAATATTATTCGAACTAGATATTCTGGAATGAATTTCCAAATCCAAATAATGACTTTCGAAAAACCTAATTCAAAATTAAAAAAAAAAATTGAATTTAGTGTTTTGAAACACCTTTCCAGCTACGAAAATATCTATTGAAACACATATTTTCTTATAATTTTTGAATTGGATGTTCTAAAAATTATTTTATAAATATGAAAATATCTTCCAGAACAGCCAATCCGAAAAAAAAAATAAAAAAGGAAGTCAAGGAATATTTATCATAATTTTGATGGGATACAGGAAAGAAAAAGGGAAGTGGTGGAAAGAAATCCAGGATACACTTGATGGGCCACTAAGTATGGG
>Ga0209389_1002989_pt1 | contig 13322 bp, 5 predicted proteins | sample CowpearedBW_FD_187526 | JGI IMG/M metagenome (GOLD analysis project Ga0209389, IMG submission 187526) | Root nodule microbial communities of legume samples collected from California, USA - Cow pea red BW (SPAdes) (version 2) | ecosystem: Host-associated > Plants > Roots > Nodule | place: USA... | reverse complement strand
CAAAACTGGACCAAACCGTATTTAAACATAAAAATACTGATGCTATGAAGATGAAAAAAAGGGTGCGAAGAGTTGGGTCATGGTCCAAAGTTGTTCTAAACTAATGCCATGTTTTCAATTTAAACATTTGACAGCTTCTTATTGTATTTCTATAATTTGTTCTTGCATCTTCATATACTTGAAAATTTTAATTTTTGATTTAAATTCTAAATTCATAATTCAGAAATGTTTCCAAATATATAATCTAAAACATAAATTTTTTATTTTGAATTATATATTCCAAAATACAAAAATTATATTTCAGAATATATAATCTTAATTATAAATTTTGTATTTTAGATTATGTATTTCAAAATATAGAATAAAAAATATATTTTAAATTGTACAATTTATAATACATATTAAAAACAATGAATGTAACAATTGGAAAATGAAATGGAAGTAGTGAAATTATTTTTATCAACTTAACACAAATATACATATAGGGAACAAACAAAAGGATGGGGTGCTTATTCTCCACGGCTAACACACTCTCCCTCGCTGTCGCCCACCTAAACCTTTTTAAAATTTCCACTTCTCTTATTTTAAATAAATAAATAAATAAAATTTTACAGTGAATGATTTTTTAATTGAAATATTTTTTCTTTCTACAAAAATAGATAAACAAACTTAAAATAAGGGTTTGTAATTTAATAGAATTTGAAGCTTTTATGCATTTATTAGTTTTGGAGCGTCATTGCGGTTGGCCGTATATTAACACAATTTTCAACCACATTTTTCATTATTTTCGAAAGATCGCGTAACTAATTTGTTTTATAATAAACCATGTTAACTTATTGCAAACCAAGGCTTATATTTTTAGTTATTTTTTAAATTTTTAACTCCTGTTAATTTCCATCTTCCTAATTTTGTTTTTATTTTTTAACTTTGATGCTACTTTTGATTATACCATAAATTTATAATTAATAATCAATAACAGGTAGTATCAAACAAAAAAGTTAGTTGGCATTTATGATTACAATTCAATCATTAAATAATGTGAGTTTAGCTCAAAACAATATTTTCGAAATAAATGGATAAAATTTTTCAATATTTGAGGAGCGTGAATTCTAAACACATGGTGGGACCGTTGTAGAAGATTCCCATATTGAATTCAGTTCAAAAGCTAAGTACATGCACTGCAGATAACTATCACTCTATACATCATTTACTTTTGCTTTCAGAACGGAACTTTCCTCAAAAAAAAAAAAAAAAAAACTCTTTTACCTATTTTTTCTCTTTTAGGTAAGCCAGGCTCCCTGTAACCGTGGAGGAGCGTTAACTAAATAAAGAACTGAAACTTTATGTAAAAATTGTTTAATTACAAGTATATTATATTACTATTTCTTAATTCTTTTTAATGCTATTTTACTTGAAAATTGAAATGATGTAATCGTAATTTGTTAGGCCAACCAAGTTCTCAGTCTTCTTGTGTTTGGTAAGAATTTAAGTTTGCGTCTAAGTCTCACATTAGTTAGAAATGAGGAAGTAAAACATTATATAAAAATAAAGATTCATAAACCTATTATTTTAAGATTTTTGGTTGAGAGTGCTATCAATGCCGACTTATATCTCATTAGTATTGTATCTCTCCAAATGATACCTTTTTAAAAATCTAAGAGTGTTGAAGTTGTTTTTGCTTACTAGAAAGAAAAAAAAATATTTTGTGGCCTTTGGTTTGTTTTGAGTGAAGAGGTTAACGAATTGTAGGGCATGCAATTGAACAGGGATGAACCTAATGATACGTCAAGCGTGTGAAGAAGGGTAGGGTTTGAAGCCATTGACAAGGTCCTTCCCATGCTTAAGTCCAAACTCCACCTAATTGGGTTTATTAATTACTTAGTTAGGCTCTAACATTAGTCATAAATGAAATACATAATTAAGATTTTACTCTCTTTTCTCCTTCTACTTCTCTACCACACTCATCTTCTACATTTGTAAGGACACCTAAGACATGGGTTAGGAGATGGATGACCTACATATGACCTGCCACTATATATATAACCTTTTTAGGTTACACTAAAGTCATGTGTTTTGTTGGACTTTGTCTAGACCTACAAAATTCATTTATTGCTGTTTTTTTTTTCACAAATATTTTCACAAACCGAAGAATACACTAAACCTTCCTTAATAAAAAAATCATATTTTTTTATTTAGACGATGATAATAATCCATCCTTGGGTAAAATGGTAAAATTTAATTTTTGGGGCGTTGATTCATGGAGGAAACTTAACTATAAGAAGAGTTTAATATGCTTAATCAATTTCTTAAAGTATTGACTAACTTTTGTGTGCATAATGTGAGTCTAGCTATGTATCGATTGTCACACTTTTTATTTACCAGGTCGTGGTGATTGACTATAAAAATTTGTGGTCCCAAAATAAATAAAAGAAATGTTCTTTGGTGGTGGTGTCAAGCTTTCTAGAAGGAAGAGTAGGTTTAATAACAAAGATTTTTCATAAAAATTATAACGTAATTTTTGTTTTTTTTTTCTATCTTAAACTTTGATTGATTATATTAGATCTTCATAAGTACATAAATGTAGGATATGTTTGGAAACACTTTGAGAAAATTGATTCTATTTGATGTAGAAAAATCAATTTTGATTGGAGAAGCTAAAAATAATTGTTTTTTTAAGTAAACTTTTCATTTACAATTGATTTTGCGTGTCTCTAAACAATTTATTAGTGTGAATTGATTTTGGGTATTTTCAAAGTAGAACCAAATATAAATGTAGTTCTTTTTCATTAATAATATTAACTATTTTTTAACGTAACAAATAATAAATTATGCTGATTTTCAAAATGTGTATAAAGATAAACTTATGAAATATTCAACACAATTTATCATTTTTTATGTTAAAGAATAATTAAATTTATTGGACAAAAATAACTACATCCATATCTTCTTTATAAGTAAATAGACTTAACATATTAAAATTTAAGATGAGACGAAAATCACATTTGTATATAAATAATAGATAATCCAATAAATCATTGCAAAAAGATAAGAAAGTTCAGAAATGTGATTTTAGAAAATTGAATTTTAAACTAAGAGAATGTATTAGCAATATAAAAATCTGAATAAGTTTTAGATTGAAGTGTTATGTAAGTGAAAAAGACGGTCAGTGTGATATTTGGTTACCTTGCTTGGTCGGTCACACGAGAGCAGAAGTCACAGGTGACGCGCACGCATACACAAAGCCCATTATGTCACATCTATTACTATTCAAGCCCACACGGCCCTTACCGTAAACACCATTCCCCCTCACATTACTCAACCAAACCGCTCCTTTTAAGCTTTTTTTTCTCTCTCTCTCTCTCTCCTTGTCCACAAAATTTTATTTTAATTTCAGTTCCGTAGACGTGGTTGATGCTTACAAACTCTGCTTTTGGCTGCGCATAAGTTTTAACGTTGGATCTGTGTCTCTGGACTCCGCGTTGTCGTCGATGGTAACTCACATAATCAAATGATGTCATCACTCTTAACCTTGGGAGATAAGGTAGTGTGGTAAGACTCATGTTAAGATTAAGATTTTCCTCTTCCAAGAGCAGTTTCCACTAGGCTTAGGCTAGTTAGGCGTGTGTTTTGGGGACCCAAATTAGAGAGTATTGTCTTTGCAACGTGACCTTCATAAATGGAAGGACACTCCTTACCCAGAAACTGCATGGTCCACTGTGGCACAGTTTTTTAGCTAAACAGAAATCTAGACACCGTAGCGTCCTTCCGACACTAGTTTCTTCCTTAATAACTGCGAAAACATCGATACCTTTCAACCACCACCGAAAAGTTAGGGGCTTGGGTTTTAGTTTTTACTTCTCGTTTCTTCAGAGTGCTACCGGTGGCTTCATCCGAAGAAGATGCGAGATTGATAAAGGGGTCATGTCTTTCGGTGGGTTGAGTGTTGCTTTGAGTCTCGTGTTTGGGTGTCTTCTTCTGCTGGCTCTGTGTGCTCAGCTTTACTATTTCTTATGGTGGAAGAAGAGAAGGGTGCAGATGGATATCCCGATGGATCATGGCGATTACGCAAAGGGGGTGTTTTATTGGGGGTGTTGGAAGACCCCTTGCAGCATGCATGGTGGCAACGCCGGAGGCGTTGTTAGGGACATGGAGAACACGATTCATGAACCGGAGATGGAGCTGGATTTGCTGCAGAAATCCTTCGGAGAAGAGGGTGTGGAATCGGAGTTGATGAGGCTGCACAATCTGGCTGGTCCACCCAGGTTCCTCTTCCCGATCAAGGAGGAGACGAAGGAAGATTTGGAATCTGAAGATGGTAAATCCAGGGGTGACAGGAGCAGAAAGGGATCAAGAACAAGAAGCCTGAGTGATATCATGTTGACAATCGACACCCCTTTTCTCACCCCTGTTGCTTCCTCTCCCCTCAAGTGTCCTTTGGCTCTGGACCCTCTTCATTGTTACAAGCATCAAGGATTCAATCCTCTCTTTGAATCCTCGGCCGAATTGGATTACAACAGATTTAGATCCTCGCCGCCTCCGAAGTTCAAGTTCTTGAGGGACGCAGAAGAGAAATTGCAGAGAAGATTGATGGAAGAGGCTCGGAGAAAATCTGCGGAGAATGTACAAGAATGTGGGGTTAAAGATTCTTCCCCTAATGAAACAACCATGGACGCAGATTTTAGTGATGGGTCCTTTCTCAAGTTCATTCAGAACAAAGACACAACAACAACAACAGAATGCAACAAATATCTACCACAGTTTCCTTCAGGTTCATCTCAGATTCTCCCGTTGGCATCTTCTCCTACAACATTGAGACCACTGGAGAAGGCATCGATTGTGCATTAGTTTTAGTTCCACACAACTAGGCTTCTGTTATTTACCATATTATTATGTTACATTAATTTTTCCAAATGACATCTAATCTGAAAATTTCACAACGCTTTTGGTAACCGGTAGCGTCCCTTTTTGGTTTGGACCTATTGTGTGGTTTGAAATGGTGAATAGGATGCAAAAATTGGCGCATGGTGTGGCAACAAATAGAATGCAGACTGACATGCGCTCGAAGACGGTCATGTTGCAAAGGAGCGAGTGGGGCAATGTGCTTTTGTCCATTATTTCCCATGTTTGCTGTGGCTTTAACCGGTTAATCAATCATGTGAATGATGCTTGTTTGCTGCCATTTTCTTAATTTTGTGCTCTCAATCATTCATTCTTTTTTCTTTTTAGAATTTTCCATAATCATTTCTCCCAGCTGTGTCTCCTTTGTTCTATATGCCACTTGCTTAACTCTATCCAAATTTTAAAGGTTAAGGTATAATAAACATTAGAAAGTTCCAAGGTAGATTTCACATGCACAGTTGCAAAACAATAATATTCTTAATTAATTAATTAATTAATTCTGCTGAAAAGTCAATGCTTAATGCTAACGCGGATAGCAGAGTGGTGTACAGATAATGAATGAATGAATTTGGAATCGCTTGCAGAGGTTTTTCAACATTGTGGGCAAGATCGAAGTTAAGAATTTCACTTTTCTACAAAACACTAATATTTTTCTCCAAAAAGTTGTTTCCTTTTCTTCCCCTAGGCTAAAAGAAATTATTGGGTTAATGCATTAGTTTTACAAATAATAAAAATATGTTTGATAAAAAAAAAAAAGGCATTGAATAGGTTGCATAGGATTTAATGGGCACTCCACGAGGATGTCTTAATCAACCATGAAATGACGAAGTTGAAAACGGTGAGTGTCGCGAATGGGTTATGGTGTCTACCAACTTTTACCTAAACAACAAGTGATGTCGCTGTTGTCACGCGATTCGGCCGAAAGTTCCCTCAGTCTCAAACACACACACACAACACAAACCACCACTTTCTCCTTTCAAATTTTAAATGCAAAATTTCCCAAACCAACGGCGTAAAAAAATAAACATTATTATCTTCTTCTTCGCACGCACAATTCACAATTCAAAATTTGAATAACAACAATAGAGAGAAACTTGGTGAATTTGAAATTGTGAATAAAATAATGGGTCATTCTATAATAGCTGGAAAATTGAGTTGCATGTGAATTAGGGTACCCCAGTGGCGTGGTCCTGGCTTCCTGGGAATGAGTCAATTTCATGGGTCCACTTTTATTAATTCACTAGAATTGGCTTCAATGAATAATAAATATTCAACAAAAAAATATAATAGAACTTGTTTGTTTTTAAAAAGTGTTATCTTCATTTATTTTCATTTTCATCTCCCAATTATTCTTCTCTTATCATCACAACTCGCAATAATGTGGACGTGTATTCCAGATATAGGATGTGTGATGCAGACCAACTTCTACTTAATTATTGAGAAACAATTCAACAAATTTATCCATCAAATTATAACCATTTATTTATTACTTTAGTTATTAAAGAATAAAAAAACGATGTTTTAGTTCTAGATGTTAAGTATTCATGAATTACCACCCAACCATACATATGTCCATACCCAAACCCTTAGTGGGCCTTATCCAACATTCTGGTAGGTTATGATTTGTGCACAATTAATTAATTGTACGGAAATCGTTTTAAATACATGTATATAATTAGAAGTAATTCTAAGTGGTGATGTAAATTAAAATGGAATTTTCTTTTTAATAAAAGATGGGTTATTAATTGATGAAGCTAATTAAACAGAATCGTACACTACGAAGGAGAACAACACCTATTCTAAAAGCTGCATCTTTCACCCTTGCTATTTAAAACATTCCCTACACTTCCCCTTTATCAAGCCCAAAATATCACGTAATTACTTCAATTTCATATTGTTTTATGTTTTCATATTTTCTTTTTTTTTTCAGAGATATGGATATTTTAAAAACCTAAATTTTAGTTATTATTTCCCATTTACACCCTAATTAAGGCTTTTTTGAATGATGACTAGTCCAAATATAAAATTACATAAAACTCAAGCTCCACTTAGTTTCAGTCATTCAAATTTCTCATTTTTTTTATAGAATAAAAATGTTAATAATACCGACATATATCTCTTTTATGTTATTTTAAATAAATAAAAACTCACTTCAAAATTGTCCAGACTCATGGTATATTTGGTATGATGGAAGGAAAAAAAAAGGACAGAAAATTGAAATTTGAACTTTTAAGAAGAGTACAACAAATTAAATTTTTACATTTAGTATGCAATATTTTTCCTTCTTTTTTTCTTTGCATTTCACTCCGTGTTCAGCCAAATAATTCTTATCACTAAAATGGTTCACCTATTTATTCAAAAACATATAAAAACAAAATAATTTAGTAACTAAAATCTAAATAACTAAAATCTAAGCAACTAATGTTAGAAACTATTTCAGATTATAACTCAAAATAATTATAGTTTTTTTTTTATTTATAATAGGAATTATTTTAGATAAAAAAAATTAGTTTATAAAATGAAGTCTAAATTATTTAATATTGATAAACTATATTTTTTTTCTACACATTCTTCCACGATGTATGCAATGCTTTCTATCATTAGTGCCTCTTGAATTCTTGAATAGGAAATCCATTATTGTGATAATAGGCATTTTCAGTGTGTCCTATTTTTACACGGTAGGTGCAAGTAATAGATCCTACAATAATATTATGATTAATAGTTTTAATATAAGCAATAAGGTATGAAAAACTATATAAATCTAAAACGGAAAAAAAAAAGACGGAAAAAGAGAAGATACAACATAAATTCAAACTGCTTTATGTGTTTAACCTATATGTTGTTGCTTAAGCGGTGGCACCCCGAATATGTATATAAAAAAATACATAGTTTATCAAATATAATGAATAATTATTTTTTATTTTTAAAATTACTTATATATTTTGTGTGTGTTTTACATATAATTGACATATAGATTTCTAGTAGGAGTATTAAAATGGGTCAGTCTGATCTCTTTTGGTCCGGTCTGTCCATGGTCTGTCAAAAACAGGTCAGGCCGGACTAGTCCGTCACCAACAGACAGATTGAATATTATAACCCATCCTGCTTTAGGACGGATCGATCCGTCACCTTTTTTTAATTTTTAATTGTTTTTTATTATCTTTTAACTTTTTTTTAATTGTTTTTTTTAATTTTTTAAATACAAATTTATTTATATAATATAAAACATTATTATTTTTTAATTATTTTTAATTTTAAACATAAAAAAAATGTGTTGGCACATCAGGACGAGCTAATCTATTTTGATCTGTCAAACTGACGGACTAGACAAGTCAGACTACAACGAATTTAAAACTTCAATCCAATTCGTCATTTTCTTGATAGATTGACCTAGCAAACCTGGTTCGTTTTGACATTTCTAATTTGTGTGAAAGAAATGATGAAAGTTAAGAAAAGATGATGATGGTGGGGGAATGTAATTAACGAGAGAGGACATATACATGTGCAGTTTAATACGACTAAAACAGTTATCCACACGAAACAATATCTGGTTGAGGACTCTGAGGCATCAAATTTGAGATGAACTTTGACGCGCGTTTCAGTGGTGCTTGTGCGTTAATTGAAAAGCATATCCAAACACGTCGTAGTAAAGATATAGTTACATAATCAGAGTGATTGAGGCCCATTAGGCCCAAAGTGAGGCACATGCATGGGAGTGGTACGTAGTACCTGTTCTTTGCACTTTGCAGTGTTTGTGGGGAAAACCATGTTTGCTTTATCATGTTCTTAACTAGGTAGGCCCCACCATCTTCTTCTTTTCTGCTCTCTATTTCTCATGCACGTGCATGGCTGCAATTTATATCTCTCCATCGTGTCACTCACTCAGTGAGTGAATTCAGGGTTAAGGCTGCAATTTTAATCCCTTTCCATCTAAAACTTTGTAAAATTAAGTGCTAAGCTTTTCACAAGAAAATAAACACAATTAATAATAAAAAAAAAGCACCAACCTGTCAAAAAGATAGGGAATTAGATTCCAAAGCCACCAACATCCAATTTTGTACCTTCAACCGTTTTAAAAAGTTCGAATAATTCCCATTTAAAATAAACTAAATCCTTTCCCACTCAATTATTCATATGAACTAGGGTAAAATAAATAATGCTCGGTAAGTTTCATTCACAAAGCTTTTAAATTTGATTATGATTCTTAAACATGTAATTGAAAGATCTTTTTTTTATTCTACAGACGATGTTAATGTGGTCATTAAGATAACATTATATATTCTGACTTTAAGTATACTAAAATAATATTACTACAAATTATGATCACATATTAGCTACTTCGAAACTTTATTTTACTTTTTTTTTTATCACAACTCTCTCTTTAAGGATTCAATAAATCAAGCAACAAACTGAAAATAAATTAAATAATATCCGAAGTTATTATTTCTTTAAAATAACCCTTTTGTTGAAGGTGATTTTTTTAGTACAACTTCTTTCTTTAGCTGGAAATGTATAAAATGCTTAGAGAGAAGTGGGTTTTGGTTTCAGTTTTGAAAAGACAAAGGATAGGACAATGGCGTTAAATAATGAATATTCAATATGAATTGGAACATTTTTGTTGTTGTGGAGAAAGGAAAAATTTGTACGTTTGGTTTTTGAAGTGTGGTAGTAAGTGATAATTTTCCTACCAACCTAACATAAAGTATAACGTCAAAGGTGGACTCATAAAATACTTTTAGCCACACATGTATTGGGTGAAATGTATATATGCTTTTACGTTATTTTTCTCAAATTTGTTTGGTCCAAAAGAATTTCTCAGGATTCTTTTTATTTTTTCAATGTTACCCATAAAAAAGAGAGGACATAATTTTTATATCTTTATTGGTAATGATGATGTGCTATATTTATCTGAATATGACGGTTTATATTACAAATAAAAATTTGATTTTATTTAAAATTGTGACATGAATAAATTGTCAAAGATACGAGTAGGAAGTAGAAGCATACGATTCCGTAGAGTGGTATAGTGGGTCCCGGATGTCGACGTGGCAGTAACGATTCCCGACCAAGAGCATCTGATGACAAAATGATTGATGATTTGGTGCATGGATGCATCATATTAAATTATTTATTTATTTATTTGTTTGTTTATATTTTGTGACCATAAATAAATAAATTACATGCCAAAGGCCAAACTTTGACCCCACCACCCCCACTTCCATGCACAATCTATGCCCACTCTCTCTTTCACTTTTACTATTTCACACCTAACTAATTTGTTTGGATAACAAGAAAGACTATTCAGTAAATTACGAAAAAAGGTGCGAAGATCAAAGAAAAAAATATTGAGATATTTTTGTTAGAGAAAGATTTGAAAAACTAAAGTATAATATTGGGTTATATATTCTTTCGCATATTGATTACGGTTATTTGAAAGATTCTGATTCTAGATATATATGACATTAGTATTATACATATAAAATATTTGACACTATCTTTATCTAAAATCTTAAGACAAATTGTGTTATGGATTTTTATTTTAATATAGTGTTTAAATTTGTTTTTTTTATCCATTGTAAAACTTTTTGACTCACACTTAAACTATTCCAAACAAATTTCTTACAAATTCACCAACTATAACCAATAATTTAAAAACATTAAATAATATATTTAAAAGAAATTTATTTTTAATGTTTAATTTTTATGTAAAATTACTAAAGTCTGGATAAACTTGTTTTCCTTTCCACATTAATTATCACTCTTATTTTACACGAATAAATCGTGTAAAATAATTAAAATTTTCTTAATCATTAGTAATATTAATCTTCGGTTTTGTTCTCAAATAAAAAACTTTGAAAACTATAAATCTAAATATATGAGTTGAGAACTGTCACTTCTTCTTTCCACTAAAGAAAACTTTTTATCAATTTTTACCAATAATGCATTAGACAAGATTAATTTTCAAAATTTATCTTAAAATTGTTAGACATTTCACGATATAAGATTAATTTACAATATATAACTGAGTGCAAAAATTATCTTATAAGTTAATTGTGTGATATTAAGTTAGACTAAAATTCACTTCTTAACAAAAATAAAATGAAATAAATAAATTCATTGAATATTATATTATTTTTCACATCAAAATACTATACCTTTTTAACGGTTCATTGCATTTTTTGTCTGCATTTAAATATTTATATTTAAAATGATATTTTGTCAAACAACATTTTCCAATAATAAAATAATAGAAAAGGAAAAACAAAAAGACGTGAATAGGATAGGTACTTTCTAAGGACAAAGGTAGGTTATAACGAAATAACTGAATTGAGCATTCAATATATTAAATTATTAAATTATTTACTGTCTAATAATAAATTAAAATTTCATTTTAAAAACATAATTTGATTAAAATTTTAAACATCATAATAATATTTGAAAACTTTACAATTTGATTGTAAATTTTAGTTCGACATTGTTGTTGTTTATTTTCTTTTCTTTTTGCTTTTAATTTTTCAATAAAGGTAATTTCCTTTTGCTTTAAATTTTTCAACAAATTTAAAGTGGAGAGAATACTCAAATTATATAATCCCATGTTCAAAGAAATTTTCTTTAGGAATTAATTAAGCGATAATTAATGGTTTAAGTTCCTAAAACAATCTTCCAAATTAGTTCTCAGTTGGTCATTCCAACATTAAATGCGGATCTCCAACACTTTACAGGAATAGAAATCATCATCTTCTAATTTCTATCAGAAAAAAAAAAAATTCCCCTGGAGCTGAAAAAGAAACATTTATTATAATAAATTCCAATAAATTAGACAAAAAAGTTGTGAACATGTGCGCATTCACACAAAAATAAAAATAAAAAATACATTTCCTTTACTTTTAAGAAGTAGACAAAATGTTGTTGTGGCTCAAACTTTAGTGGCCTTAACACATAAAATTTGTGACGTTGAATTAATAAATTTGGCATGTTTTTTCTTTGAGGAATATCTGATTTGTTTACTTTGTCTTTTATCAGTAGTTTATAGCTTACTCAGTGATGTCACTGGTGTTGGTGCTGTGCCCAAAAAGGATCTAACCACAACTTTAAGCCACTACTTTACTGGCCCTAAGTATCAAAAAAGTAAAGCAATTACAGGCTAGCTAGTGCCAATTACTTTATATTTTAGGGTTTTGCTTTGCAAGTGTTTTTTTTTTTTTTTTCAATCTGCGTTTTCCCTCTGAATTACCACTTTACTGGTTTTCTTTAATTATTGTTCCTTGGACCACAATCTTTGCAAATCATGTTTTTTTCTGTCATTTGATTAAATCTTTGTACTACTGTGTGAAATTGATTTCATAAGCTTAAACATGACGAATGCTCCAACACTTTCTGTGTTTACACCTTTGTTCCTATTCTCGCATTTTACTCTTAAACATGTTCCAAAAAGTAATCGGAACAGACAACGATGGATAAAACAAGAGAAAAAGAGCTTTAAGTTAAAATTTTGCAAAAATGCCATTCACATATTATATGTTTTTTGTTACACTACCTTTTAACCTTTTTAAATTAAAAAAAAAAAAAATACACTTCAATTTTATTTTATTTTCAAACAAGTGTGTTTCGAAATGTTAGTTCTTGAAAAAATATTCGGAAAATGGTGTAAATATTCGGAAATTACTATTTTAATAATAATTTGAAGGTCGCAGATCTTGAAAACTGTCGATTTTTTTGGTTGGGAATGAAAAGACACGCCATCATCATTTGTGGTAAATATGTGTTTATGAATCTCGGATAATTATGGTTAATCACTGTGCTGTGAATGAGGCAGAAGTCAAAAACTACTGCAACATGTGTACGTGATTATTACTATTCTTGTTGCATGATTAAGAATTATTCATCTTTCGACATTTTTACAATTTTAATAATCTGTTATAATTCATTTTTTTTTCATGTAGACTTTAATAATTTGAATTTACCCACAGACTCAAAATCACCTTTCTTGTTTGTTTCACAGAGAATAATTTTTCATTCCTATACAGTAGTAATAACTTTGATTTGGAATTTTTTTTTACTGGCAGTCAATTTTAATATCAAATAACATAAAGAGAAAAGCTGCAAACAAGTTACTGCAAATTACTTTTACCCTTGTCTTCTGAACTTTATACACAATTATGCAGCAGAAGAAACTGGTGTTAATTTGTGTGTGATTAAGTTGAAGCAATAACGAGTAGTATTGAATAGAATGAGAATTAAGATTGAATTTTGAGAAGAGTATGATATATGTTAATTGAATGTTTCCATGCATGGGAGCCACCATCGCTTTTCTACGAACAAAATTTGAGAGGAAGAACGCGTCAAAAAGAAGCTTACAGGTTAAGATACTTGCTCCACTCAAAACCCTAAAATATAATAAAACAAAAAGAGATGAGAATGGG
>Ga0209389_1002987_pt1 | contig 13323 bp, 4 predicted proteins | sample CowpearedBW_FD_187526 | JGI IMG/M metagenome (GOLD analysis project Ga0209389, IMG submission 187526) | Root nodule microbial communities of legume samples collected from California, USA - Cow pea red BW (SPAdes) (version 2) | ecosystem: Host-associated > Plants > Roots > Nodule | place: USA... | reverse complement strand
TATATATATATATATATATATTATTCACCAATTAATTACAAGCTATTTAGTATTGTAAGGTGCAAGAAAATGTTGTTTTACACCAAGTGTGTATTGTAATTTTAAAGGTATTTTATTCATTACAAAAATTGTTTATAAAAAAACATAAATTAAAAAGTAAAATAGTGAATATAAAATAACTGTAAAAATTTATTAAGTGAAGTGAGAAAGTATAAAAAAAATATGTAGAATCATCTAATTCTATAACATTGGTTTTAACTGGAATAACTGTAGATATTAAATATTGAATGTAGAGGAATAATCCCTTTTAGGTCATAGCAGAATTGTACGATTTTTGGTAGGCAGAAGGCGAAAATTAAGCTAAGCCTTCTTAATAATGGCTTAAATGCCTTTAAATGGAAGATGGTAAGTAATTTTGTAACACAATAATTTGTGGTTTTCGGACTTTTAGTTTCAAGAAATTAATCACACATATCATACTCATCTTTAAGGATGTGTTTGGATTAAGAGATGATTTGAGAGAGTGAATGGATAAATTTGAGGTGATGAAGAAAATATGAAGAAAGTACTGTGATGTTATTTGTTTTAGGAGATAAATGAAGAGATTTGAAGGTAAAGTTGATAAAAGTTTATGAATGATTTGATGGATAATAATAAACATAAATTTTTTTCAATAGATTAAGATGTAAGATTACAATTTTGTCCCTATAATTTGAATTATTATAAAATAAAATTTTATTAGTTCAATTTAATTTAAAATAGAATTCAGATGATTAGTATTTTAATAAAAGAAGTTAATAGGTATAACTAAGTTAAAATACAATGTCAATGGTTGAAAATGGTTTTAATTTAAATATTATATTATAATAAAATAAATAGATGTTGTATTATTTTTCAATAATATTATTCTTGAAATGTTTTATATTTAACTATTATTATTAATATTATAATAATTATTATTAAGTATTGTAATTATTATTTAGTGGTGATTAGAATCATCACTATTTTCTCTTTTGTCAATCAATTAATTGTCACAAAATTTAGTGTCACAAAACCATACTAATGTCGGTTTATTATAACTACTGGGACAACCGCCACTAAATTTGTTAAAGACAGTATTAACTGTCTCTAAATTAATTTTTTAAAAATATATTAAATATTTGGCGGCGGTTGTAACCGCCGCTAAATTTAGGAACTTCAAAATGTTTGTGACACTTGTAATCACAATTAATTTTAAGAATTTAAAAGATTTAACAGACAATTTTAACTGCAAGTAAGTTTAAAAATTAAAAAAATATAGTGACAATTACAATTGCCATGGAGTCTAGAAATTTAAAAGATTTAATGGCGGTTGTAACCGCTGGTAAAGTTATGACTTTTTAAAAATAAAAAAAAATATTGGAAAGCCTAAAATCTATTTAAATATTGCTTATTTAAATTATTGAAGGTAGACTCTAATAATATGTCTTGGTTTGCGATTACACATCTAACACTGAAACGTTGTTTGAATTTTAAACAACAAAGGTTTGAAGCCAAGTCCATGACTATCATTTTAGTGTCCTAAATTTTCATCATTATGTTCCCATATTTGGGTTGGAAAACCGTATGAACATAACAACACCTATAGTTGCTCTGAGCCTTCTTAAATAGACAATTAATTGCATAATGGACTTGTGGGCTAGGTTCCATGTTTCAATCAAGAATGTTCATTAACGATATCATATTGGCATTAGCTAAGTATTTTGAGGATGAATTTAATATAGGGTTACTAATATGAATTTAATATTGGGCCTCCATAGAAATGAAATAACACGTTGCTCTAATAAATTGTGTGACTACTACTGTTACATCAAGGGATAATGATATTATGACTCCCATTTTTTGACTTCTATCCTTTACTCCTTAACATGGCTTATTGTGGGTCATTGATTAATGTATCATTATTCTTTTCTTTCAAAGAATCAATGGTCCACACTAAACCACGTTAGGGAATAAATGGGAGTAAAAAATAGGAGTCAAAATATAATTTTCCTACATCAAGTGATTATAAAAAATTAGGGTCGCATAGGCTGTGATCCTATGATCAATGTTAAATGTGCTAGACAATCATAATTCCAAAGTTAAGGGGTTTCCACTAAAAGGATACTAAACAATATTTTTTTTTTTCTTAATTGAAGGGTGAACAAGGGATAAGTTGGGATAAGGTTACCTATGTCCCTACCCGACCTAAAAGTTCCACCGAGTCATTCGTTTGAACCAAAACTTAAAAGGTATAAAGCTTGAATTAAAGTATGTAATATTATATTTTTAAAATAAAATCTGCATTGTAAATTTAATATTATCTCACAAAAAAGAAAATCAATACACGATTGTTTAAGAATCTTATATTTTCTGAGAAAATAATACATCAAATTGAGTTAAAATGACTCCAAATGTAACCCCAACTCATCCTTAAAATGTCTAATTTCAAAACTCAAACCCGTCAAAACAAACCTTGAACCAAGCCAGATTGGTGGGATGAGTTGGTTCATACTCATCTGTAGCCCATTTATCTGTATATGCTCATGGATTCAATAATTAGATGGGGTGAGATTAAGAAGCATAAGAATATTGAAACATTTAACAAAAAATTGGCATGCCATATTGAGACAAACCACAAAGGCATGCACAAAATCAATACTGGCCTTCTGAGCCTTGGTATACTATATCTCAGCCTATAGTCTTTTTGCAGCTTCTTCACTATTCTCTTTTTGCTTTAAGAGTTGCACATGGCTTTCTTATTTCTTCTTGAGGTGTAAAATCAGATGTTTTAATATTAAAAGAAGGAATAGAAAAAAGTCTTGGTCAAAGAATGACAACCTTATAACTCAAGATTGACATTAAGGTGAGTAAAAATATCATCACTTGTGCTTCAAATGCTTTCAACTTTTGGCCATGAACATCTTGGATTTTGTGTGCTAACGCATCTGAATTAGTAGTACGATTCTCTACCTTATGCAATAATATGTCCCTCTCTTCTGGTTATTGTTAGTCCAAAATCCATCACTAGGATAAAAATAAACTTCTAATGTTGCACTTCATAAATATTTAAAATTAAATAAGCTCAGTCTAACTTGTACTTTTCTTTTCTATTCCTCAAGTTCCAAAATTTTCTTTGTTTGAGTGCCTTAGTATCAACTCCAGTGAGCTTCATCTCAGACTACAAGGAAAAAGGGGCGACAAATTGAGAAAATCAGTAGAAAATCCATCACTCTGTTTGAACATGATGCAAAATGGTATGGTGAAAAAGCCATAATTTTCAACCGCACATGGAAAATCATAAAGTTGAACACTTATTTATTGATGTATGTTCTCTGTGGCCCTTGTGATAGTTGTAACGTCCCTAAGGAAATTACTTAATTAAATAGATAAATAAAAGTTGAAATTCAAACATCGCAATATTATTATTCCCAAACGAGGGAAAAAATTTAAAATGTTATTCAACGCGCCAAAAATTATGAAATAGTAGTAATAAAAGTATTACAATTCCCAAAATCCAATATAGTAGTGAAAGAAAACATGGTAAAATCCCTAGCTCAAGTCCCCAAGCTAGCCCTCACTCCGTTGTCTATGCATCCATAACATCACATGTATTATCATCTGTTCTCGTGTAACGAATCACACGATCATCGCCAATCACAAACATAAAGGGTGAGCTTATACACAAAATAAAATATATGTCAATACAATAAAAGTAATTCCCCCATCTTATTCATTCTAGTTAGTTCTTGGCCAAGACCTTATCCCCAAGGCTTTTCAACCTTCAATACACACAAATAGTTAGTCTCGGATACAGGGTTTATGATGCTCACACGAACATGCTCGCTCGTGGTCTTGCCTCTACGAACCTCTCTGCTCGTAGTCCTGCTCTACGAATCTCCCTGCTCGTAGTCCTGCTCTACGAACCTCCCCGCTCGTAGTTTTGTTCTACGAACCTGCCCGCCCGTAGTCCAACACATGTGATCCACCAGCTACGTACCTCCCCACACTCAACATCTTTGAAGTGTGAGCACAAAACATATGAACCTACCTCGCTCGTATCCCCACACGAGAGTAACAGAATATGAACCTCCATGCTCATACCATCACGTGTTCACCACCATCCATGAACCTACCCGCTCATGGTACAACATCTCTTGATCCAAGTATAGCATCATTGCTTAAACGCAACATACACAACTCACATACTGCAGCATTATCGCATGGCGCAACCTAAGCGTCGCCAAGCGAAACCTGCATAGATCACCTAGCGGAACCTCTTCAGTGCCAGGCGCCAGGCTCCAGACAGACCCACTGTTGTAGGGTCTATCGCCTGGCGGATTCCACCTCTCCGCTAGGCGCCACACGGTGTAGGGACTCCTCACGTTGATCCTACCGCCTAGCGGCCACACTCGTGCCGCCAGATGCTATACCACAAGCACACCTATTACTATTTAACACCTCAACTAGATTATCCTGCATTCCACCAACACCTCCAAAGGTGTCAATACCCTACCATCCATCAGAGTCTTATGCTTGGTTCACTATTACTCCACACGTGACTCCATTGCCTATAATTCCCATTACAAATCTCCATATTCAAGACCTAACATTTTCCAAGTTTCTCCACCACTATCCATTGACTCAATTTACCCTATAATGATACCACATAGTATAGTACCTCATAGTACACCACCTACCTAATCACATTATATTAGTAATAAGCATCCAACTCAACCAACTTCCAATCTATACCATACCATTCATGATTTAATATGTTAACTCACTGAGGCACGACTATCTATTGTCCCACTTGTACACCCCCAAGCCTACCTATGCTTTTCAGAATATGAGACTTTTAATAAGAGTTAACATTCTTCCCTTCTTTTATCAATGTCCCTACAACCATATATTGTTATAGACATAATCTCAAACAATCTTAACTATTCTCATTCTCAATTACTATATGTATATTGTTCCTTTCCATTTTATCACCTAATTCCTATTTCCACTCACTCCCATAGGTCTCTTCCTCATCTCCTACTTACCTAAACTCGCAAAACAATGTCTGTGCATCGTCATCGCCTGGCGGCAAGCAAGACGCCGCTAGGCGGCATATCAGTACCAAGCCAAAAACTAGGTTTTTCCCTACCTGCGAGTAAATTAGCCCCTTTCTGGTAGGTATCCCTGTTGCTAAATGAACCAAAATACAAAGATTCTCATATAATAACTGGATTTCTCTTCCCAGTTCAATTCTTAAAATTCACTTGGCCCTTACTCTCTGGAATCAACCCCAATTCACTCCCTCCCAAAATTTGAATATATGATCATGGATTATCATGCACGAGTGTTTCCAACATTTTGACATGCCTATAATTTTAAATAGTTTCATAGAAGCAAGGCACCTAATAGGGTATACACACCTCAATTCCAGAAATCACATTGATTTCCGCACAAACAGCATCAAAACAACCAAGAAAACACAAATAGTGTCGCGTCGCCTGGCAGGTATTCATCGCCGCCAAGCAGTTCATGCCAGAACCAAGAACACAGTAAAAAATCTGATGAGTCGTCTGGCAGCTCAGGCTTTACCGCTAGGCGATTTCTGGGCAGAAACCCAGAAATCTCGAAAAACAGTGCGAATACATAGAATTTTCATGCAGTTATCTCAAGCAAGGTTCAATACAACTTATGCGAATTTAATACATATACAAACAACTCCCCTTACCTAGATTCCTTGCTAAAAAATCTAATTGGATAGGTGTCCTTAATTAAACTCTCTTGACCTTTGCTTCCACTCCAACAATGGCTTCCACACTCAATTCTCTCTACAACCCAGCACGATTCCTATGGTAAAGCCTCTGCTCAATCACCCACATGCACTGTAGTACCTCTCTATTCACTAATTCTCTCCCTCTCTGAATTACTACCACTCTAATGACCCTTTACTCCACCCAAACCAAAAATTAAAATAAAAAGATGCTTAATGGCTATTCAATGAGTATTAACCTAGTGTTTCCCAGGTCACTAGGTTGTCCTTCATGGCAGCTAGGGTTACTCTGTCCTTTCATCTTCATGCCAAAATAAAATTAAGCAAAAAGAAAGTTTAGTTTCATTCCCAACAAGGTTTGAACACACAACCACTCAATTGAAAAACCAATGCACAACCAATTCAACCAATCCATGTTTCATGACAATTCCTATAATTTTAGGATTACATTATCACTAACCGCATTCAAACATATCATTAAAATAATGCACAAATTAAAATAACATACAATTGACATACAAAAGACTCGAATTCAAGTCCTCTCACACAACCAAGTACTCTCAACCACTTGAGCTAGTACTTTCTCAAGTCTTACAATAATAGCATATGAATCAATTAAACCAACTGGCACACTCCAATACATTTCCTGGTTTGCTTTTTGAGAGGTGCTGACTAGGCTAATACTTTGAAATAATTTGAGTTGACTTCTTAACGCTAGATAGAAGCCAGATAATTGCTTGAGTCATGTATTTATATTATACACAGATTCACGAGTTTGAGTAATGTTTAACAACTCATCCTTGGAATTTTTGTAGTGCTATCTCCATTCACTAGAGACTAGATTAATGTTGTCAAATAGATTGTAAGTCTCTGGTGCTGGTTGCATGAGTAAAATCTAATCAACTAATCAAATTCACCCTACGTTAAAAGAATTCATTACTAGCATTAATAAGATAAGCCAAACATGGAAATCCTAGTTGCAAGGATATATTCATGCGGATGAAGCTTATTCATTGCACTGATCGTTGTGATATTTTGGTTAATCACTTCAGCTACAAATTGCCCTGTACTTGTATCTAGAAAATCAATGGAATGTGGAGCAACTCCATTATAAAGGGATGATCCAAATAATAGGATAAATATGTAGAGTTAATTGCACGATTGTGCTTAAGGTCATAAAGGGATGATCCAAATAATCTCCCATGTATTTATAGATATATAATAATTAACTAATAGAAACTTTTACTCAAGTTTTCAGAAGACATACCTTTTAATATAACATTTCCAACAATGGTATCAACACAAACCTCTAGTCCCAAAATCTACAAATGCATATCCAAGAAACAAGAGTCTTGAATTAAATAATTAACTTATATTATAAAATATATGCACCAATATTTATATGCAAAATATAGAATAATGTACAAGATTTCAATTGCATATGAGAAATAACATAAATGCGGTGAAAATCCTAATTTTCCATAATTATTAAGAAAGATGAAGAAAAACGAAGAAAAACGAAGAAAAAAAATTCATAAATGATAAAAGGAGCTAGTTTTGGTTTTGGTTATGTTGAGTAATGAAAACAATCAAAACCCTAAATTTGAGAAAAACTTGCAACAAAAGTGAAATAAGCAAAGAGAAAAACACTTATCCAAAGCTAAATCCATAATGAGAAGAAGAACACTTGTACAGGAGAATGGCTTTGGCGAAGAGAAAATTGAAGATGATGAAAAGATTGAAGAAGATAAAATTGAAGAAGGGAAGATGATATGAAGCGGAGCAGATGAGAAACGAAGCTCCACCTCTCTGATATTACTCAAAGCTGGCAAAATACATATTGGAATGTACCATCAGTTTTAAACCAACTATAAATATTATACAATTTTTTTTTCTTTTAACTATAGTGTCATTTTATTATGACCGCCACTAAGTTACAACCACTAAAATTTATTGTTCTACTAGTGACTCTTATAGTTTCCTAGACCAACCTAATTTTCAATTACAAAGGCCTCACTCACCAATGTTCAAACATCTAAATTCATGGTTAAGGAACACAAATAATCTGTACTATTTTGGCAGATGCACGCTCATGCGCAAGCTCGGTTAAAAGAAAAAAAAGGACACAATTGTAACTCTACCTTGCATGTAGATTAAATCACCCCAAATCTTTTTTATTTGTGAGAATGGAGATACTAACTAAAATCATAAATGCGCTCTCCCAAATCACTTCAAATACATTGAAACAAACACAATGAATACTCTCACTCGCTCATCAACATTAAATTTGTTGAAACAAACACATGTTAAGAGTGCAATTTTTCTTCACGAGTCACCACCTTTTATTTATTACATTATTTTTAATATAATATTTTAGTTTTTTTTTTCTATCAGCAAAGAATAATAAACATAATAAGGGAGTACTTGGGATGCTTTAACTTTTTTATAAAAACACAATATCAACCAACTTGATTTATACATTTATCTAGATACCGACATATGATAATAACTCAATTAAAACTCAAAATAGAATAAGTTAAGAACTGGTCTAAAAACCCAATTATCTGCAAATAAGGTCTAAATCAAATATCCTATATCGACCATTTACAAGATATATAAATGTCCATTTATGAGATTTGTTGACATTGGGATGGGTTAGTGTCTATTGTGCTTCACCATAATAGATTTTTTTCGATCTCTATGATAGCTTAAGACACCAAAGATCCATGATGATTACATTCATAATATAGATTCTAACTGTGTTATCCACTATCAATACAAAAAAAAAAAACCATTTTAGTGACCATCTTTTTCAGTCGCTAAAACCCATAAAATCAGTTACAAATATTTTAGTAGTAAAAAATATGTGGTAGTGAAAATCCTATTTGCCAACCAATTAGTGATCGAATTGAAAGTTGTTGCTAAATCGCCACTGAAACTTTGGTCACTAATCCATTGCTAAAATGATTGACCACCTTCTATTACAGGGTAAAAATTTAACCACCAAAATTTTGGTGGCTAATTCAGTCGCAAAAATAAAATAATTAACTCTTTTTTCAGTCGGTAACGTGAAAAAATAATAAATTTAAAAAATTTGTGAATACTAATTTGGTCGCATATGTGATAATGTAGCAACACTTATTTAATGGAGAAGAATTGTAGTGTTTTATATGCATGAGAGTGAAGTCGGTGAAATCTAACCCCAACAATATCAATCCACTGCATTTCTAGTCTTTTTCATATTTTAGAGCTTCAAATATCCAAGTTCACCTTTTACTTTTTTATGCAATATTTACTTTCTTGCACAAAAATCCAAATTATGGATTCATTCTTTAGTTTAAATTAGTTATTAGTTACACCATTATTTAGTATACACGAGTCTCTTAGGAAACAATATATCGGTCTTATCGGTTACTACTTGTTCGATTTGGTACACTTGCCAAAGTCATAACAACAAGAGAGTTAACCTTTTTTTTCTTCAAAAATAGAAAATAATAGATGAGAAAATAAGAGAAAAAATAACGAATTTAAGTCTAACTTTCTTTTATTTTTTTAAACAAAAAAGAAAATAGGTAAGAGTGAGAAATGAGTAAAATCTATGGAAAAGACAATGAAAAAAACAAAAAATATCTTAATAAATATTTTTATTCTTTCTTACGTTTATTTTTATGTTTTATTATTTATTAATATTAAATGTTATACCTTATAAAAGATATAAAAAGATGTCCAACTTCATCTCCATAAATTTTCAATATATAGTACATATAATTTAAAAAAATTAAAAATTTCTAATATATATATATATATATATATATATTCAATTTTTTATTTCTTCTTATTATTTGGTTTGTTGATAAGTATCTAGTATTAATTAAATTGCATATCATTTAGACAATTATCTTGCATTAATTCTAGGTAAAAATTATTAGAAATGTTCTAATTGCACATAAATATAGAATGTGGTGATGGAAAAAGTATAAAAAGTGGAATTTAATAAATTTTGTGTTATTTTGCAGTTAAAATGAAAAAAAAAATTATGAAGTTGGTGTTAAGTTCCAAAAGTTGCAGCTCAAACCAGAAATACGAATTTAGAAAAGTAAAATTGAAGTCTTCGGCTGAGCAACGATTTTGGTGGTTAGGCCACAATTTAAAAATCATTCACCGTATGGAAACATCAAGTTCCAGATTTGAAGTTGAGCATCAAAGAAAAACTCTCATGACAGGAAAACCTCCATTGGTGATCTCTAAAAGATGGATGCCCAAACTTGGAAAAAAACCCACTTAGGATAGAAACCTTCATGACTAAACTCCACAAACAAGCTTTCTCTCATCAATGGTAGTGTTTCCCTACCTCCTCCAACAAATCCCCTATTTGCTACTTAGTCAAAAGCAAATAGTATCGTCATTTCTTGGTTCTAAAATTCTATTTCCAAAGATATTATTGCTAGGACCCTTTCTTTGTAATAAATTATAAATGTCTAATTTATTCAAATTTCATATTTAATATTGTGCAGTAAATCAGATTTAATTATTAAATTATTGAAATGATATATACATGTACACACATATGAAAATGATTCATCTTCAACCTTCATTTTCTAAAATTTTATTAATTAATGTTAATTGAACAAATAATATCTCTCTCAAGTCTTTTTTATTGTAGTTTCTTCTTGTAAGCTGCAAGTTAATTATATTGTGGATTGAAAAATAATACTAAAATTATTTCAATGTTGCACGAAAGTTCACGTTATTACTGTGTGGTGGAAAAGCAAGGCAAAATAGAAAATAAACATAGAATTGAGGTGTAGAAAAATTTACATTGACTATACTATATATGTGTTTGGCAAGCAATTAGAATTTGATGAGAGATTGCATTCTAATTGAGCAGGAGAATAGGCACTCAGTTGGTAATGTTGACATTACCCTTATTTTCTTTGTGGAAAGGGATACCAATCTTATTTAATCATTGAAATTTTGTAGTTTGTGATCAAAGTTCAAACACAAAAGTCTTCATAATAAGTATTTGTTATTAGCGTAACATTGCCTCTGTATTTGCAATTTGCAAAGGGAGAGTATATTCTTACTTACATATGTAAGATTTGTTTAATACTTTTATTAACTCGACGACGTTTTCAGTATTTACATTATTATTTTCAAAAATGGTGTTTTCTAACCAGACACTCCTCATGATGCCAAACTGCACAAACCCTAAGCCTGTATTGTAGTTCTTTCTATGTCACACTATGTTGCAAAAAGTCACACCGTGTATGTTCCAAGTTTAATAATTTTTTAATGAATAATTTTACAAAAAGAAAATTTACACATATTTTAAAAATTCTCACTATAAATTATTTATATATTTCCTGCAAAATACATTGTACATGAAAAATCAAATGAATTTTATGCCAAAAGATTTCAAAACATATGCACGAATTTCCTGCCAAAATATTTTCATAAAAATATATGCAGATTATAAAGATTGTTCTAGTATGGTAGTAAGGAGTTTAATTTTGCACTCCTCTCTCAAACTTTCAGAATATTAATTTAAGTAAAAATTAAAATGAGCATGACATTAAAAATATATTTTATTTAACTTCAACTTAACTTACATTAGTTTAAATAAAAATAAAAATAAAGGTATTAACATCAATTTGATTGAAATTAAATTATTTGAACTGAAAATTAATTTAAAAATTATTAATAAATGAACATTTAATCAACACTAATTCTGTTTTTAAAAGTTCACATTAATCAGCACCACATGTACATAGTTGATAGTTGAAAGAAAAAATATCTTGAAAAAAGAAGAAGTTTATAAGTATTTTAAAATGGTGTAGAATCTATATTTTGCACAATTCAAAGTATCTAGCAAAGTTAAGTGGTTTTCCTTCCTTACTTAGGAACACATCACCCCATACCTTTCTTTCCAAGTTTTGAACTATTTTCTCCAACGGTTTCCTCCCAAAGTTATTAACAGAATTTGCATAATAATATGTCACGATTTTGATATCATGAATTAGGTCAAGGTGGTTTGTGACTGAACAAAGAACAATGCGAGAGTTTTCAAAAAGCATATGTGGTCAAATGTACTTCGATGAAAGTTCAGGCCTTTGGTTATAAACTATCACAGGATAACCTATCATATCAATTTACCAGTAGGAATATACATAATTTGTTATAATGAATCGTAAGTCTATAAGAAGTGCCTAGATATCAAATATCTTGTATATACGAACTGGAACAATATATTGAAAAATAAATTTTAAGTTAAACTCATATTTAAAAAATTTACTTATAAAATGAGGTTTCTATCCATTGATATAATGTAAATTTGCATTAATAAATCATCTGATAATAGCGATGACATGATAGAATGCACAAACAAACAAAATACGATGAATTTTGGGTTAAATATGTTTTTGGTCCCTTAACTTTTAGTAAATTTTGGAATTAGTCAATTTCGAAACTTTAGACCAATTTAGTCTTTCATCTTTCGAAATATGTGAATTTAATCCTTTTAATCAAATTTTGTTAAGTTTATTTGACATTTCAAGCGCGTTTCAATATAGTATTTGACTTAACATTAAAGCAAATATGTGTTAAACAATATAAACAACTCAAATACAATCCTGAAATGTGTATGAAACATCAGATAAACCTAACGAAATTTGATTAAAAGGACTAAATCTACATATTTCGAAAGATGAAAGACTAAATTGGTTCATAATTTCGAAATGGAATAATTTCAAAATTCACTGAAAGTTAAGGAATAAAAACATATTTAATATTTTTTTTCTTTTATCAGCCAGAACATTGAAATATACAAAATTTATACATGAAAGAATAAAATTTAACAGCAGTAATTGCAACACATAATTGGAAGGTTGCAACTGTTAAAAAGGTTGTAGTCACACTTTGATAATACAGAAAAACAATCTTAAAATATGAGGCGCGTCATTTTGTTTTCACGTTCGTGTTTCTTGCATGAGAAACTCTTGGTGGAGGCTATACCAAAATATACAGAAATTTTAAATGGAAATTTTCAAAGTGAAAAAAATGAGGGTATTTATTTATTATATGATATGATAACTGGGGCAAGACCACGTGGATCATCAGATCAGAACAGTGCCTAAAAACATTGAATATTTAAAATACAAAATAAAAAACAAAGCGAAACCAAATAAACACAACTTTCGTAAAACACGTTCCTCTCTTCACTGCATAAACCCTAAGGTGCTTCTTCCTTCCATCAATCCATCCCCTTTATTTGCACACGTTATTCTTCAGATCCTGAAAAACCACACGTCAACATGTATGTCATTAGTTTATCATAACATGCGTGGAGAAAGTTTTCACATTAGGCATATCAATGCATCCTAAATTGAACAAGTTTTTTTTCCTTAAACAGGAAAAAAATATGAATAAATCAGAACATATCTACCAAACGAGGAAAATATAAAAAAAAAAGTACATGATAAATGTAAAATTTAGAACAAAAAAAATTTAAGATTGGGATAAGATATTCTTAGCCGTCC
>Ga0209389_1002967_pt1 | contig 13356 bp, 3 predicted proteins | sample CowpearedBW_FD_187526 | JGI IMG/M metagenome (GOLD analysis project Ga0209389, IMG submission 187526) | Root nodule microbial communities of legume samples collected from California, USA - Cow pea red BW (SPAdes) (version 2) | ecosystem: Host-associated > Plants > Roots > Nodule | place: USA... | reverse complement strand
TTAAAATGGACCAGGCTCGTCAATTTAGAGATCCACCTTACAAATATGCTTTTGTATATTGAAAAGAAAAGCATTTAAACTCGGTTGCAGGGGTCAACAACACAAGTTTATTGAGAAAAGAAGGTAACAGCGTTCAAAATAATTAATATGGTAAACTAGAAAACTTTCTCTTGACTTTTGTTGCAAAGGTCGTTTTTCCTTCATAAATTATTTCCGCCTTTCTTTCTTTATGTTCTGTGGTATACGCGACCTTTTCTTCTGTCTTCGTCTTTCAATCTCTTCATCAATGATCACATGATTGATTTTTCTTTTTGGATTTCTTAAATAATAAATTTAAAGATATGAAACATATCATATAACAGACAAAAATTGCATAATACGCAAAAAAGATTTTTTTTGTTGAATTATAATTACACAAGAAGCTCTAATTTTGAAATAGATTATAATTAATGTTCTATATATATGTTAATCAAAATGACTTTCATACATCTTAATTTTTAAAATTATTACTAAATACATACAAAAATTATGTAGATAAAATATATTTATACAGTTTTCATCCTTTTTCCCACAATTCTAGTCTCTTATTTTCTTTTTTAATTATTTCAGTTTAGTAAAAGATGATGGAGCCTAATGCTAAAAGTCTTCGCTATTGTTTTTGATAATCCAATTTTCCTTCTTATCGTTATATTTTTAGTTACATTTAGTGTAAGGCCCATTAAAAATTGTGTTGTTCCCTCTGCCCTAAATTAAAGGGTTGTCTTGTAAGTGGGCCTATGGCTGGCCTAACAGATAAAACGCTTAAGTCTGTCCTAACCCTAACACTCCTTCTCATTCTTCAGAAAACTGTTCCTGGTCCTAAGAGCCACAACCGTCCTTCTATCTTTACTAGGGTTTGGCACCACCGTAAGCACGCAAGTTCGAACCAGTTCCTTTCTTCTCTACCTCCTTGTGTTGTCCCTCGAGTTACCACGTTCCGCTGTTTGGGGTCAAGGTCTTGTGCTAGTCATTTCTAGGTAGGGAACCTCTGGCTCATTCCTCGTTTTTCATTTTTCCCTGTTGTGCAGCTGTTATTTTGAGGTTATGTGGTTGGTGTGATGCTATGATAGCTGTGAACATATGAGTATATTTGGTTTGGACTGGTGTGGGTGGCTGTTGCAGGAAAACAGTGGCGAGACCTGATAATCTCGCCCAAGCGAGCCAGTCTCGCCTAGGCGAGATGGACAGGGACTCGCCCAGACCCTTTTTACGCGAAAGGTCGCTCAGGCGACCAACTCAGTTTTTGAGCGAGCGAGCGTCTAGCCCAAGCGAGAGGGGTCTCGTATAAGCAAGATCCCACATGAGCTCCCATTTCCCTTTTCGAGCCCTTGCCTAGGCGAAGGGGGCTCGCCTGAGCGAGAGCCTCTTGCCTGAGGAAGACCCTTCAGCCTGAGCGAGGAGCTGGGCAAGACAATGTGATTGTGTGGTTGTTTCTGAAATTTTGAAATGGTTTATGCTTGCTTGGATGTTGATTATTGTGTTAAATGCACGAGACAAGTAAATATGCATGAGTGATGTGATTCATGAATTGTAAATAATGGTTTTGGGCATGAACCTTCGCATGTGAAATGAATGAAGTGGTTGGTATTGACACGACATTGGCATGAGATGAAATTCCACTATGTTGGTTGAGAATGATGAGCTGATATGGATTCACTAGAAAAAAATGAAAGAGATGTATAAATCTATATGATGAATCTTTATTGATTGGTTGAGCATGTTTAGTCCGTGTCAGTGCATAATTCCTTGGAGTCTCTAGGTGAGACTTTCAGGGTCGCACTTCAGTGGTCGGGACATAATTCCATGGCCCCTGTTAGTGGGTGTCCATGGTGGTGCCCCATCTATATAACTAGGTAAGGATTCAAGGTAAGGTTGCATCCTAACACTCTAAGGAGTCAATTAGTCTCACCTAGAGCGGACTGACTCCTGTGGTGATAGTAGTAGGAGGCCTGAAATTCATTAAGGGCTAACCTTGTGGTGAGGGAAATTGATTCATTGTAACACTTGTAACACATAGCTCGGGGGTGAGCAGAGGTATCCATCACAAGTGCGAGCATCTGCTGAATCCGACCAGGTTATATGTATCCGGATGAGTCAAGTCGTGTCTTAGTGTATTGTTTTGAAAGTCATAACATGATTAGTTGATATGTGTATATGGGATTGTGAAAATATATTTGATTGTATGGATGAAATCTTTTGTGCTCTAACTTACCCTTCTTTCGTTGTTGTGTGTTCTGCTGTGTGGTACTCTCTTTTGCGATGACCATCAACTTGTTGGTGTGAGCAGATGCGAGGAACACCCATGGACAACAGGGAGGTGATAGTTCCGCTGCATAGTCCGCGTGGACTGGACCTTATTTCTTGATGGGCTTTTCTTTAGGGATATGGCCCATGTATTGCTTTATGCTTTTTTTTTACTCAACTTCATCTGTTAGACTTTTCAACTGTTTTTCTATTGGCATCGTGGTGTGCCTAGTTTTGTAGGGGTGGCGTTAAGGACCCCAGGACTGCGTTGTTATACTATTTATGTGTAGCGTTTCTTTTAATTACGCTTATTAATTAAATGGGATGTTACATCTAGGTTATATGTGATTCACTAGGATTGGAACACATGACTATTTAGAACATATCAATATAACCACGTAAACAAATTACCTTTTTCTTTTTAATATAGGAATTGTATTTCATTTTTGTATTTACTTATTACAAAGAGGTAAGACTGCAATTTAATTTATATTTATAACCTTCAGAAATTTTAGAAGGAAGATCATAATATTTTACCAAAATAACGATAAGTTATTTCTATTAGGGTTCCTTCCTACATCTCGTGATATTAAGAAGTCTTCAATTTTTGTGGTGATCATCCTTAGGCCTATCAATTTTTATACGTTCTTGCTTACTACAATTATAACAAGAGAAATTAAGAGTGTTATTTGAGTCATTATGTTTAGAATTATACCTCCTTTGGTTACCTTTATTACCTTTCCTCTTGATATACTTTCCAAACCTTTTACCCACCAAATTCAAGTTCTCATTCTCACTTGATTCTGCCACCTCTTCATCAGTTTCATCACTCTTTTTATGCTAGGCTTCAAGGCTATGTTCTTCACCTTTTTCTAATGTGACTCTTGCTTATTTAGCTTATTCATCTCCGTCTCATGCTTCTAAGCTTTCCAAACAATACAACAGTACTCATAGGGGATAAATCCCTTAATTTTGAGATGGTCGTGACTTTTGGTTGCCAACTTCTATCAAGACACTTCAATACTTTGATGTTTAGCTCCTCTTTGTCAAAATCTTTTCCCAAGGCTATAAGGTAGTTTACAATGTGTGTGAATCTCTTGTGTGCTTTAGTAATTGACTCTCCTTGTTACATCTTTAACAACTCATATTCCTATATCAAAGCATGTTTCCTAGCTCTCTTCTCATCATTTGTTCTCTCATGTGTGACTTCAAGTACATTCTGCATGTCTTTTGCACTTTTGCATTGAGAGACTCTGAAGAACTCATCATGTTCAATGAGAAGGTTAGAATGTTCTTGGTTATACAATCATATTAGGAAAGCTTCCTTTCTTCCTTTGTTCATTGATTCCATGGCTTGTCAACCTGCTTGTTATCAATATGTTTAGGAATGTATGGTCCATTCATAATTGCATCCTAAATTCCTTGGTCAATTGATTCAATGAAAATTTTCATACATATTTTCCAAAATTGATAGTTGATACCACTAAACATAGGAGGTCTATGTATAGAAGCATCTTGATTATGTTATCGTTGACGTGATCAAATTAATACTACTTATCTATAACAACTTCAGTATTGTTTAGAAAATAGTCAACACAATAGAAAGGGTAAAATAACCCAAAGTCATCTCCCAACAAACATGAAATTGATTTTTAGCAAATTAGTTGTTATAAAAACTATACAAAATGGTTAATAAAATAAAATAAGGAATAAAGATAAATAGATTGATTCCACTGCTTTTTCGAAATAGATTCATCATTGGTTATCTAAAGATTATTGCTTAATTAATTATTATTGTAGATTTGCAAATTAATCAATGTAAATTGTTAATTAATTTGTTGGCATTCTCATTATCAACCAAAGTAAATTCTTAATCAAAAACAAGAACTTTGTAGATTAATCATAGTAAATTTAACCAAAGTACATTCTCAATTAAATATTACTATCCTTAATCATGTCCATTCTTTTACCTCTAAAATCATTCGAAAAGCTAATTAACCAAAGTACATTCTTGATTAGTTCTAGTTAAAGTTTTCACCTTTAATCAAAGTACATTCTCAATCATTGGCGAAAACTCATTCAATCACATGAAAGTTTCTAAATTTAATCAAAGTACATTCTCAATTAAAATTAAAAATCCTTGAACTCATATGATTGATATGCATATAGATTAAAACACCTCACAAATTAGCTATGATGTAAAAACCATTATTCTTCACGTGATTCAAAGATAAAAGACATAGATGAATTAAAACATCAACAATAATAAAAAAAGCAAAAAACTTATTTCATTGTAACCTCATAATCCATAATGAAATTACAATGGAATCCACCTAAGAAGTTAAGCACTCCATGAAATAAAAAATAAAATAAAAATAGAAGAAGAATAGAGAGAGAGAAAGGAAACGAAATTAGGCCCCCTTAAGGGTTCCTAAAATTCGAAGTCTCGAACTTGTCTTTTATGCTTCCCCTTAGTCTCTTTATATAGAACTTGGATTGGGCTTTTCTGCTGCAAAAATCTCTCAAATATCTTTTAAAATAAAGATAAAGATAAATATTTAAAAATATTTGGAGACATATAGACGATTTGACAAATATATTTTGTTGATAATATCAATATCTAATATAATTAAATTAATTAATTACTTAAAGATATATGATAAATTATCACCAACTAATATTTGTATTAATTTTCCAAATCAACTATTTGCGATCTCCTCAAATTATCTTCTAACTAATCTAATATCTTCAAGATATATTTGTTTGTTGTGGATCTAAAAAGATTTAAGAAGATCTTGTTATATTTAAAAAGATTTGGTACTTATTATCTTTTGATATTTCATGATATAATTAAATAAGATAATTATTTAAAAATATCAAATAATATATCTAAACACATATTTTCCCAAATTAGCTTTTATCATAAATATTTATGAATTATCAAAGCCCTTCTTCTGGAAAAAGATAGAGAAAACCGCAAGGTCTAATTTTTGTGCTCGTTCCCTTTTCTTGGCTTAGCCAAACTTCTTCACTTTTTCAAGCTTTTCTTGCCATCTTCATGCAATGCTTGGCTTGGATTTTTGTGATTTTGATAATTTCCTATTCTTGGATTTATCTTTAAGGTGTCATGAAGCTTTAAGCAATTTATTTTGACACCTCCATCAGTTCAACTTAGTTGTAGCTACACTAACACACCTCAAAATATCCAAAGAACATTTATGCAACTAAAAAGCTATTTTTAACATCTTTTTGTATCTCATGCTCAATAAACCCAATTATAAGAAATCCCAATTAAATCAATCTTTTAAGAACAAAATTCAATTAAAAATTCAGAACTAAACATTAAATGAGGGCATAAATATGAACTAATCACATCTTCTACTAAAGGAAGTTTTTTTATATCTTTTTTCAAAAACACATTTAGGATCAAACTTGAATACCTTTCAAGAACCTGCTATTGATACCAACTATAGATTTAAAATGCCTTTCTTAGCCATGAAGGGGGCTTTGAATTGGTTGAGTACTTAAAAAATTGCTCAATTACAACTTCTAAAAACCATTTCTGTTTGAATTTGATTGACAAACAAATCAAAGTTTTATTGTTGTAGGACCATACATTTCAGTCAATTGAAAAACATAAACAACTGATTAATTTGTTCATGCAGTATGATTCAATAGATTGAAATATAAAATTAACCAACTAAAATTCTGGGAAATTTTGTAGAAACACGAAATACACCAAACTCACTCAAACAATTAGCTTTATAATACACGATTGATTCCATATGATATACCAAACTTAGTTATATCACCAAATTACATAAAAGCACATGTAAACTTTACAAAGATTGATTTAATGATTTTTCTTGAGATTTATGAGAAGAACAAGATAAGGGAGAGACAATCACACAATGATTTTTATACTGGTTCACTCAATATCTGTGGTACATTCAATTTATCAGGAAAACTTGAGCCTGATCATGCACTATATAAAAAAATTACAAAATCCCTCAAAGATTACACTTTTGAATAAAGCAAAAACACCAAGATTTTCTTGAATCCCACAAGAATCTTAACCCATACACTACAAGATCCCACTTGCAAACCTAGAATCACACAAGCAAACACCCATAAGCACAAGAACAACCAAGCCTTGGTGGTGGCTCTCCATAGTCAACCAAAATGTGTTCTTTTAGCTTCAAAACCAAGCAAAATGTGTTTTCTAAAGAGAGAGTTTTCTAAAATGTGTTTTTAGACACAAGTTGCACACAATGTAATCCAAAGAGAGAGTTTTCTAAAATGTGTTTCACTATTTTCGCGCTTAGAAATCCCAAGTGTTACTCCACTCTCTGAAAAATAAGCTAATATAGCTTGATCATAAGTGAATTCAACAGGTTGATTTATCTGTACAATCTAGTGAAATCAATCGATTGAATAATAATTCAACTAATTGAATGCATTCCTACTAGAACTATATGCAACAAGTCTTTTAACCCGTTAAAACGCTTTTTAACAGATTAGAAAGGACAAACACAAGACAACAAGACATCTACACTATGTCATATAGTCTACGAATAGAGTCCAATCTTTAAGCTTTTTTGTTTTCATGTCAATTCTAGATTCAACAAACCTCAAGCTTGATCAACAACGAACAACTTTAATTATTCATCAAGACTTAATCAATCACACACAATCTCATGCACTAGCTTCATCAAATCCATGCACCACGATCACTTATGCTAATAGAGCTGAGTTTTCTCTTAGTGTGTTCATTGAAGCAGGTTTTTGGTTGGCTAGGGAGAGCCACCATTGAGGTTTAATCCTTCTTGTGCATCTTTGGTGTGATTCCAAATCTGGAAGAAAGTGTCTTGTTGTGCTGTGTAGGTTTCTTGTGTTATTCAAGAGCCTTGTTGTGTAGCTTTTATATTTCAAAAATTGAATCTTCTGAGGATTATGTAATCTTTTGAAATAGTGGAAATCCAAGCTAAGGTTGTCTTGTGTAAGACCCGTGGAAATAATTAATTAATTAATAAATGCGGGAGAAAGATACTTTAATGGCATTAAATGCTAACTTTCATGAGGTGGAAAACTATTAGCTCAAGTGGTTGAAAGTACTCTGATGGTGTGAGAGGACTTGGGTTCGAGTCTTGTGTTTTGTCTGTTATTTGATTTATTGTTATTTTGATAATATATTTGTGACTAGTGAGTGATATTATAATCATAGGATTATAATAGTTATATCTAAATATGAATTGGCATAATGGTTGTGCTTTGGCCTTATGAGTGGAGGGTCACGGGTTCAAACCTTGTTAGATAATGAAATAGACTTTATTTTTGCTAAATGTAGTTTTGGGAGTGAATGTGAAAGGGCAAAGGTAAACCTAGCAGGGGCCCCTAAGAGGGGTTGGAAACCATTATATAATGATCCTTTAATAGAAATTAAACCACCATAAAGCCTATTTTCGTTTTAACATTTAAACCCCTAATTGAGAGACATATAAAAGGTCATTTTGAGGGAAATGAGGGTTTTGGCAGTGCTGTCATTGGGTTTTGGAAGGGGAACGAAATTTAGAGAGTGAGAGGTGAATTTGGATGCATAAGAGGCTAAATTTGGAGGAAGTCTGAAGCAAAACAGTGGTGAGCAAATGAACATTCATCTTTTTCCCAATTTGAAGTAAGAAGCACAGGTTAGGGGAGTTGTCCTTTGTGCATGTGAATTGATTGATGTGTGCTATGATTTTGGAGCATTGTTATTCTCAAATGAATTCTACATGATGTGAATATCGTAGTATGTATGATATGATTGAAAATGTGGTTGGTTTGATGTGGGTGCAAAGCCTTTTATGTCTTATATGATTTGGGCGTGAGGGTTTTGGTACAAGATTGTTATTTAGGGTTAAGTTCTACATTTTGGTATTCAAATGTGATGAAAACTTGTTTATAAGGTATTATAGTTGATGTATATTGAATGGTACTGGTTGAATTGGATATTGGCATGAATTTTGGTTGTTTTCGTGTGCGATCAGGGGAGAACCTCTATAATTTTTGCCCAAGCGAGAGTTGCAGAATCTCATCCCTGGTTTTGATTCAAGCTTGTTGCTCAGGCGACCAGTACCAAGGTTAAGCGACTTGGTCTCTCGCTCAGGCGAGATTGGCTCGCCTAAGCGAGGTCGCGATGAGACATGTACTTGTTAAGCGCGACTTCTCGTTCAGACGAGGTTTGTGTGTTTTTTAGTGGTTGTATGACTCGCGTAGGCGAGAAGAGCTCGCCTAAGTGAGATGATATGGTGAAGCCACTATTTCACATACGCTCAGGCGAGGTGGGTTAGTTTAAGCGAGGCTGATGGACTAGCCTAGGCGAAACCCTTGGCTTAAGTGAGAATGCAGTGATTTCTATGCTTGTGTGTGTGTTGTTGAGCTGTTGGCTTGCCATTTTCTAATTTATAGGAAGTATATGCTTGTATTTGGGGTGTTGGGCTTGAAGGACCAAGTCCATAGGATTTTGGGATGTGCTTGGATTGAGTCGCGAGCGAGGAGTTCGTGACGGGTGGACCGCATGTGGAATGTGAACTGTTTAGTTCACCGGAGGTACTCTTGTTGGGATGAATGAATGAGGGAGTTCATTTCATGCTCAACTTGGGAATGCTATGGGCGAGGGAGTTCATAGTAGGAAAGGCGGGTATGCGTGTCCGGGTCCGAGCGAGGAAGGTCGTGGAAGCATATGAAATCCCAAGATTTAGAGAGCATGCATGAACTCATAATGGTTATGAGTGTGGGAAAGTGGGTGTTTCCTTTGTTTAAAAGTTAAATAATTATGAGATATTTGGGTGGGTTTATTTCATATTTATTTATATGTATGTGCATAGCTCACCCTTTTTGTGTATTCGTGGCAATGATCGCATAACTTGTTATCCAGGAACAAATGATGTTTCAGGTGAGCCAGGAGACGCTTAGTTACGGAGAGCGGGAGCAGAATACAAGGGATTTATTTATAAAGACTTTATTTTAAATCCTGTAATTTAAATACAGTTTTCATGGCTTTGGATTTTTATATTGTAAAGGTGAATTTTAGAGCTTTTTAATGTTTAAAGTTTTTTTAAAATATTTCCCGCACTTTTGGAAAATGGTTTAATAATAAATGAGTAAATTTATTTCATTTTATTTTATTCTATTTTATTTTAAGTAATATCTTACCGGGATGTTACATCTTGACTAACTAGATGTAGCTCTAGTGGAGTGAACCAACATAATAATTTTGTGTGAATTAGTTTACATTTTCTAGATTGCATCATTCATAGTTTAAATTCTTCAAGAAAATCAATTCAACTAATCTTTTATTGAAATTCTTATGTGTTTTCATAACTAATTGTATAATGTTGCATTTTCTATCAATTGTAATTGATCTTAGTTGATAAACTGTTTAAATTCGTATTTTAGTGTTAAGTGATTTCTCTGTACATTTGCTGCCAAAGATTTTAATCAATCGATGATGTTTTTCAATTTGTTGTTTGTATCAAGAAATTAAAGTTAATTGATCCTTGATAACATTTTTTGAGTGTTTGCATAACAAGTTGGTTATTCTATGCATTTGCAATTAATTTGAATATCTTCATAATCATTTCAATCAAATATGTAATCTGAGTGTTTTGGTGCATTTACTGTAAAATTCTCAATCAGGATCTTATTATTCTATTTTTATATTTCAACCAGTTAAAATCCATGTTCCATAACTAATTTGATGCAAGACAACCTCAGGGTTGAGGTTCCTGATGCAGAAAGTTTACTCGCCATGTTTTTAGTAGACATTGTAAGACCAATGAAAATTAAATAAGTCGATAAAAATTTATTTAATAAATGCGAGTAAGGGAATCCCTAAGCTAATTAATGCAAAGAGATAAGACAAGGAACAATAGTAGCTCAAGTGGTTAAGAGTATTTGGATGTGTTGAGAGGACTTGGGTTCGAGTCTTAGATATGTCAAACATTGTGGTGTTATTTAATTTGTTTTGTGTGGAGATATGAACACGTGACTTGATGTATAAGCACATGTGATGGCTAGTTGGTTGTGCATTGCTTGGTAAACATGTGGTTATTTGTTCGAGTGTTCTGGTGTTAAAGGGAAAGGTAGGAATCCTTTGATCAAGGAGGAAGCCTAAGAGCACTCTTGGAGCAAGGAAACCAGGTTAGGGGACCTGTTACCCATGTTTTTATTTCAATTGCGTAATTGTATGATGTGTGGAGGCAAGGGTGCCTTTCCTTTCCCTTTTTCGTTCTGGATTTTCATATTTTGGAATTTTTCTAAAAATTACCTGATGGAATTGAAGGTCCGCTAGACAACACATGGTTTTTATGGGTTTTTCTATGAACTACGTGGCGACCATGTTCTACCTGCCAGGCAATGCGAACTGGATTGCCTAGTTTTTCTTATTCGTATGGTTTCCGTGATGTTTGGCAGGCTTCCATTGAAATTATATGTATGATCCTGTGAATTGTAATGTGATTGAATGTCTAGGAGTGTACTACTTGATGATAATTGTAGGAAACTGGGCTGAAGGTTCATGATTGGGATTAGGGATAAGTGAATTTGATTTCAGGTTGTGAACGTTGCGTTATTTTATGAAATTGAATGTAAATTGATTACGCATGAACTATATATGCATAATTGAGCATGAATTGAGTGACATTGCATAACTTGAAGGAACTTTTGGAGGGGTTTAGGGTTCGCACTAGTGTAGAAAAAAATTGGGATTTTCCTAAAATTGGATGCACTGCCTGGCGATACTCAAGTTGTCGTCAGGCGAGAGGCGTTGATCAACAGTTCTTTGGAGTCTAACTGGGTAGGGGCGTGACTTGGGGATTTTGTTGAAGCTTGATTTTGGCTTATAAATTTGATAGAATTAGGAAATGGGTCAAGGATGGTGTTATGAATTCTATGCATGAAGGAACATTAGACTAACATGGGGGTTGGGGTTAAGGGAGTATTATTGGTACTGTGTGATATCATTTACTGTTTTTGGCATGAGCTAAATGCATAGTTTGACTTTCTGATTTGAGTTCCAAAAGCATGATTGTTATTTGGTTGGAAAAGTAAGTTTTCCATGGTATTGATCGGGGATGTATGTGGATATCAAAATGAGGCATTAGAGTGCAATTGCGCAATGTCATAATAATAACCTATATGCATTTTTTGTGGTCTGGTTTGCATGTGGGGTGACTAGGTTCTTTAGAATTAACAAAAATTAATGCTACTGGTATGGCGCCTAACGGCACGTGGTGAAATGGTTTAATTAACAAAAATTAATACTTTAAATTTTTTTCTCAAAATTTTATGTTCAATTAAAATCTTTCCTTTAATGTTTTTATTTCTTTTTATCTTTTCCATTTCTTTCTTGTTTATCTTAATCCTCCAATATTTTTATTATTTTATTTGACTAACCGTTTTGTATAGATTTTATAAAAACTAACTTGTTAAAAATTAATTCCGTGTTCGTTGGGAGATGACTTTGGGTTACTTTACCCTTTCTATTTTGTTGACTACTATCTTAGCAATACTAACGTTGCTATGGTGTAGTAGTATTAATTTGATCGCGTCAACGACAACGTCATCAGTTGGGAAAGAGAAGATTGACACAAGATATTTATACTGGTTTGGATCAAAAGACCTTACGTCCAGTTGTTAATCTCTAAAAAAGACGGATTAACTCAATCACTAAAATAAACCATAATACAATCACAGGTAAGAAAGTTATAGGGTTTAGACACCTCTATTTAAGCCAAAAGCGTTGAAAGACATTTTCTTTGAGTCATACAAAGGATGAAACAACTTTCCTAGCAAAAGCAGCAACACTCAATTTCCTCAGAACCCACTTGGTGAAAGTTATCGCTTTATCCACAATATGTTTTTCAAAGACCCTTTTTAGAAAGCACAAAAAATTTCTTTGCAAGCACAACGCTAAACGTCTTATTCACTAAAAGGTTATTTTCGAAATGGGTTTAGAACAACACATATAGACTTTCAAAAATTAGGTCAAGAATCTAAAAAGACAAGTTACAACTGCTAGTGATAATCGATTATCACTTAGGATAATCAATTATTTTAGAAGCTTTTTCTAAAGCATTTTTTTGCAATGATAATCAATATCCTCTAAGATCGATTATTCCATAACTATTTATGAAATCTTTATTTTAGTTGTGATAATTGATTATCATAATCGTTAATAGATTATTCCATAGCATTTTGTGAAAAAAATAAAACTTTTGAAAGTGATCATTTGTAAGTAGTTGTTTGTGACTTTCTAAGACTTTTGAAGTTATATTTTTCATACGAATTATTTACTAACAAAAAATTTATTACAAAAGGCTTAAACAATTACATAACAAAAGATAATTTTTCTAATATTTGTTTGAAGTTCCTTGCGGTTATCATCATCAAAATTTTGTAACACAAATTCTCTTATTTTTCCAACACTAAGATTCATAGGATTGTCTTGGTTTAGACTTTCCTAACTTAATTATCTTTAATATTTCAGTGATATGTCCTATTTGATATGTAGATCCGTATTGCAGGGTTATAGTATGGATGTATAGTCCATACTAAGCCTTTGGTGTAGGACGAGTCTTCCACAGCCGTCCTTAGACTAAGATCCTCGACATCTTTCAGTGTCTTAATCTTGTAAGCTCACATCATTCAAACCAAGGTGTTCTCAACCTTTTTCCTACATATATATGAACCAAGAATCGACACTCCAACATTCATACTACTTATAAATTATATCAACTTACAACCGACATATAGATATAGAGTATTAAATACTCAACAACGAAACATGTACTTTATATGATAGAGTATCTCATTTTAATCCTTAATTTTTTTTATATAATTTTAATTTTTAATTATCTATTACTTTATTATTGAACCGACTCGATTTATATTTGATAACAACTATTTGTAATTATTACTATGTTCGATCTCATAAATAAAGTTTCGACATTTAAATCGTGTCTAAAGTACAAAAACCTTTAAATAATTGAAAAAAAGTTTATATATATATATATATATATATATATATATATA